>Ga0206852_1007_pt1 | contig 98229 bp, 85 predicted proteins | sample Alteio_BWOrgCont_14_FD_152849 | JGI IMG/M metagenome (GOLD analysis project Ga0206852, IMG submission 152849) | Enriched cells from forest soil in Barre Woods Harvard Forest LTER site, Petersham, Massachusetts, United States -... | ecosystem: Environmental > Terrestrial > Soil > Temperate forest >... | reverse complement strand
GCATCACTTTAATCAAAGGACTGATGCGCAAACCTAACGTAGACAAGTATTGCAATAATTCATACTGCGTTGCTGGCAAATGTTTTCCTTTAACTTCACCAACACCATAAAAATAAATTTCCAGCGGCCGTGACGTGGTAATGGATGAATCCAGTTGACGAATACTTCCTGCCGCCGCATTGCGAGGATTGGCAAATACTTTTTCACCTTTCTCCAATGCATTGGCATTCAATTTTTCGAAACCAGATTTCGACATGAAAACTTCACCACGTACTTCGAGAATTTCTGGTATATGATCATCGAGCAAACGCAAGGGAACCATGCGAATGGTTTTGATATTTTTAGTAACATCTTCACCCGTTGCTCCATCACCACGTGTGGCTGCCTGAACTAATAATCCATTTTCATAACGCAAGCTAATCGCAACACCATCCATTTTTGGTTCGCAACAAAATTCAATTTGCGTATTAATATCCAGCCTATCCTGAATACGCTGATTGAAATCAGTAATATCCTTGTCATCGAAAGCATTTTCCAGCGATAACATGGGCACACTATGCTTGACTTCTGCGAACTCCTTGAGCGGTGCAGCACCCACGCGTTGCGTGGGTGAATCCGGTGTAATCAGAGCAGGATTTTCTTTTTCAAGTAATTTTAAACGCTGAAATAATTTGTCATATTCAGCATCCGAAATAATCGGCTGATCGAGAACATGATATTGATAATTATGCTCATTGAGTTGCTTGCGTAACTGAATAATTTCCTGCGCTGCGCTTTTGCTCATGCAAGTTTTTATCCAACCATACTCATGGCTTTTTCAATATCGACACTCACCAGACGTGAAACACCAGGTTCATTCATCGTCACACCAATCAGATGTTCGCCCATTTCAATCGTAATCTTGTTATGACTAATGAAAATGAATTGTGTTTTTTCCGACATGGATTTAACCAGACGAACAAAACGTAACACGTTCGCATCATCCAGTGCCGCATCGACTTCGTCCAGCAAGCAGAATGGTGCAGGATTTAAATAAAAGATCGAGAAAATCAATGCGATTGCGGTTAATGATTTTTCACCACCAGATAAAAGATAGATGGAACTATTACGTTTACCTGGAGGGCAAGCCATCATGGTGACACCAGCTTCCAGCAAATTATCACTGTTTAATTCCAGATAGGCTTTACCACCACCGAATATGGTCGGGAATAATTCCTGAAAACGTCCATTGACCTTGTCAAATGTTTCCTTGAAGCGAGTACGTGTTTCCCTGTCAATCTTGCTGATCGCATCTTCCAGTGTAGCAAGGCCGGCTTGCAAATCTGCCACTTGCGCATCCAGATATTCCTTACGCTCAAGACAAGTGTTGTATTCATCAATGGCAACGAGATTAATCGGACCAAGACGATTAATGCGCGATATTGTTTGATCCAGTTTCGCTTGCCATTCTTCTGCGCGAATATCGGGTGCGAGCGTTTGTAGTATTTCTTCCAGCACACAATCAGCTTCTGCCATTTGCTCTTTGATCGATTCCGATTTGACTTTAAATCCTTGCTGTTCAACGCGTAACATTTCGAGCGCTGAACGAACTTTATTAGCTTCACGCTCAATTGTTTGCCGTTTCTCATCAAGCTGACGAAATTCCTGATCAAGGTTTTCCATGGTAGTACGCGCAATATTTAATTCACCTTCAATGCTGACATGCTTATCCAGCACTTGTGCCAATGCCTGTTTCATTTCATCAATTGGCTGCATGGCATTTAATTCATCTTGCAAGGATATTTTTCTATCACTGAGAGAGGTCACTTGCGATTGCAGGCGAGTGATATTATGTTGCAATGAATTTTTTTGCGAACGTGAAGTTTGCAATTGAATTTCCAGTTCATGTAATTCATCTTTTTTATTATTCGCCTGTTCACGTGTAGTTTGTAAACGCTGACGAACGCGATCACGTTCCGTGACGAGATCATCACGTTCCTGCGCCTGACCTTCCATTTCCTGTAACGCATTCTCCCAGACTTTGCGGGATTTTTGTAACTCAGCACTGGATTTTTCCAATTGCGCAGCACATTCATTTTGCTGTGTGATCAAACGTTCTGCTTGTGTTTTTAATTCACGCAAACGTTCCTGTTTCATTTTATGTTGTGCATTTACTTGCGCGGATTTTGCCTGTTGTTGATTTAATGCAGTTTGTAATTGTTCGCGTTTTTGCTCAAGCTTGATAATATTTTGTTTACGTTCTTCAATTTCACTTTCCAGTTGTTTTTGCTTTTTTTCCAGTTCGACAAAACGCGTTTGTAATTGTTTCAACTCCTGTTCACGCTGAAACACACCTGCTGCTGGATCTTCCTGACGTAATATTTTTAGCCAGGAACGATTCATCCAGACACCATCACGTGTCATCACAGATTCATTGGCATCAAGACTTTCACATAATTGCAAAGCTTCATCCATTGAATCTGCAATGTAAACTCCAGCAATTAATGAATCCAGTTGCCACGGGGATTTGATTTTATCCAGCAATAAAGTGGCATTATGTCTGGCTTTGGCAACCGGTTTATCCTTGCCTGTAAATATTGCCAAATTTCCTGACTTGAATTGATCAAGATGCGGAATCAGATCATCCACCGCATCAACACAAATCGCCTGCAAATTGGAACCGAGTGCTTTTTCAACGGCAAATTCCCAGCCAGCTTCGACTTCAATATTTTGTGCGAGTCTCGATTTGGCATTTAAATTACGTTCCTTGATCCATGGCGCAGCAGGATTATTGCGTTGACCTAATGCTGTTTCCTGCAATGCTTCGAGCGATGCTTGCTGGCCACGTAACCGTTGCGATTCACCACGCACCTGATCCAGTTGCTGATTCGCAGTCTGCTGCTCAGCTTGCAAGGATTTGATTTCATCACGTGCCTGCGATAATTGCTGATTATTTGATTCCAGTTCTTTTGTCATCTCACTCGCAAGTGTTGCAAATTCTGCAATTTCTTTTTCGAGATCAGCAAGATTATATTGTCCCTGATCACGTTGTAATTGTTCCTGACGTTTTTGTAATGAAGCAATGGTTTGCTCCAGATGCGAAATGCGCGTTTTTTCCACTTGCGCAGCTTGCGAGGATTTCGATGATGTCTGATGAAATTCATCCCACTGGTTCTGGAAATCAACTGTTGCCTGCTCTGCATTTTCCAGTGCATCTTCAAGCGTGGTCATTTCCTTATTGATAGTTGCAACTTGTGGCTCGAGTGTTTGTATATCTTCTTCCAGTTGCTGCAGAGTTTCTTCGGCATCAGCAATCTGGGTTTTAATTGCTTCCCAATCGTTTTCTGCTTGACGAATATCATTTTGCCACTGCTGATGTTTTTCCTGATGATGCAGGATATCCTGCTCAATGCGTGTGATTTCACTACCCGCTGCATAATAACGACGTTGCACTTCCTGATACGTTTCATTTGCATTACGCTGTCCCTGACGTGTTTCTTCCATTTCACGTGTGGTTTTGGCAAGTTCACTATTACGCGCTTCGAGTGCTGTTTCTTCACGCTGAATATTTAAAGTATGTTCTGACATTTGAGTGTCGATGGTGCGCCATTGTATTCCGTATAACTCACCACGCAGTGTTCTTTCCTGCTGTTTCAGGGTTTTATATTTCTCTGCAGTATTCGCTTGTGCCTTGAGATGCGTTAATTGTTTTTCGAGCTCCAGTTGCACGTCATTCAATCGCGCCAGATTTTCCCTGGTATGGTTAATTCGCAATTCAGTTTCGTGACGACGTTCCTTGTATTTGGAAATGCCCGCCGCTTCTTCAAGATAAGTACGCAAATCATCCGGTTTGGCTTCAATGACACGACTGATCATATTTTGTCCAATAATTGAGTAACTACGAGGACCCAGGCCTGTCCCCAGGAATATATCCACAATATCGCGTTTACGGCACCGTACGCCGTTCAGGTAATACGATGAATCGGACTCGCGGTTAATCATTCTCTTCACTGATATCTGGGCAAATTTAGCATATTCACCGCCAAGCGTACCGTCGGTATTATCGAAAATAAGCTCGACCGATGCCTGCCCAATAGGCTTTCTGGCGGTAGAACCGTTAAAAATAACGTCAGTAAGTGCTTCACCACGCAGGTATTTTGGTGAACTTTCCCCCATCACCCAGGTCACTGCATCAATCACGTTTGATTTACCGCAACCATTTGGACCAACAACTGCAATCAGATTGCTGGGCGTATTTAAGGTGGTCGGATCGACGAACGATTTGAAACCGGACATTTTTATCTGCGAAAGCTGCATGATGACTTCCTACGGTTAGGACAAAATAAATCATGTATTATGCCAGTTTATGTGGTATGGATTCCATAGTAAGATTAGGATCTTTAGCAGGTTGTTGTTTGGTTTGTCTGATCAGGAATGGTTACTGGAGGTTCGTCATTGCGAGGCGTTTTTCAGCCGAAGCAATCCAGCGCAGCAAGTGTTTGTGTATATTCGCAATGGCTCGTCGGCCTCCGGCCTCCTGCGCTTTATTTGCAAATATACACAAACACTTGCTGCGCTGGATTGCTTCGGCTGAAAAACGCCTCGCAATGACGAACCTCCAGTAACCATTCCTGATCAGACAAACCAAACAACAACCTGCGTAAACCAGATAAGGATGTCGCATTTGAATTTGCACCAATATATTGCCTCTCCCTACCTTGATGCCATCATCATCGCTGTCATCCTGCTATTATTAGCCGCATTAATCCGCGCAACGCTGCTAGTTAACACTCGCTCAAGGATTCTCAAACAAACCAACGAAAATCTGAAAAATGAAATTCGCGATCGCATCCATATCGAAGAAACCAAACAAAAACTTGAAGTCGCATTGCTACAAGGTCAAAAACTCCAGGCAATGGGAACACTCGCGGGAGGCATCGCGCACGATTTTAATAACATTCTTTACGCAATTATTGGTTACACTGAAATGGCGCGTGAAGATGTGGAAAAAAATTCCCTCGTACATAAAAATCTCGGAAAAATTATTGATGCCGCTAATCGTGGACGTGATCTGGTTTCGCGCATCCTTTCATTCAGCCGCAAACAACATCATCATTTTGATGTACTCAATCTCAAGGAAACCATTGAAGCCGCCTTGTCATTACTACGCCCAACAATACCGGCTGGAACAGTCATCGATTTTCAACCCGTGGAAGCAAGCATTCTTGGTAATCAGACGCAAGTCCATCAAGTACTGGTGAATCTCATTAATAACGCCGTGGATGCCATGGATGGCGAAGGAAATATTAATATTAAAATAAGCCATGTTGCGGCTGATGATCCTTTCCTTAGGCAATTTCCTGATACCCAAACACGAAATTATTGTAAAATAGAATTGTCTGACACTGGACATGGCATGGATCAATCAACAATGGACAGGATTTACGAACCCTTCTTTACGACAAGGGAAGTTGGCAAGGGAACCGGTCTCGGACTTTCCATCGTACACTCCATCGTCAAGGAACATGAAGGTCAAATTCTCGTAAAAAGTCAGTTGGGACATGGTTCAACTTTTATTGTTCTCTTTCCCGAAGTTGATATAAAAGGAAATGAAAATGGCTAAAATTCTACTCGTTGAAGATGATGATCTGGTAAGAGATATGTTAACGCAAATTCTGGAACGTGCTTCGCATCAAGTGACTTGCGCCAGCAATGGTGAAGAAGCAACGGATGCATTACGCAAGGAAAGACCGGATATTATGGTGACAGATATCATCATGCCAAAGAAAAGCGGAATTACCTTAATTTCTGAAGTGAAAAACAAACATCCCAACCTGGATATTATCGCCATCTCAGGTGGTGGAAGATTGGATCCAACGGGTTATCTGGATTTATCAGAAACATTGGGTGCTTCTGTTTCCTTTGAAAAACCCGTGGACAATACTGCCTTGTTAATGGCAATTGATTTACTGTTGCATGGACAAAAAGTCACGCCGTAGCCTTAACCTCTTCTTCCCATATGCATAACGAGTGATATAAGAAACAATATCAGGAAGATGAAGAAAATGATTTTGGCAATTCCTGCCGAAGCTACCGCAATGCCTGTAAATCCCAATACACCAGCAATGATTGCGACGATCAAAAATATTAGAACCCAGCTTAACATACGAGCCTCCTTATAATATTTACTTGTAGAGACACTATCTATTATTTTACACCATTAAAGTGATAGTTTGATAAATAATCATAAGTTAGTGAATATACTATGCTCGCGGAAAACAATAACTTGCAGCCATAAGGAAATAAAACATGCTTCACCAACAACAGGAATTTGCTGACTTTTCAGTAGAAAAATTATCTGCTGATGTGATTATTAAAATTTTTGTTCGCCTGCCGCCTGAACATCTTGTCGAATGGATTGCATTGGTTAACAAACAATTCCATGCGCTGATTCATTGCAACGCTCATAAACTGCAATCTGACTGGCTATGGTTAAACATAATAAAGCGTCAGCATCCAAAAGATATCCCTTATCATCATTCAGGATTTTTTCAATTCAAAACTTTGCAGGAAAAAAGAATTCAACAATTGCATTTACATAACAAACAACTGAAGCCAGATGAACTTATCAGATTGAATCGATTTTTTTCCATGGTGATCGAAAGAGACAGTTTATCAATCGCTGCTTGTCTGCAAAAAAAATCATTTCTTAATCCAGAAATATATTATGAACGCATGCTTGATGATGAGAATCTGATATCGATAGCGCAGCAAAAAAATCATCAGCCTACTCTGGATTTATTCTATAAAGAAATAAGAAAACAATTCTCGTTTACTGATCACTTATCTTCTTATCACGACAAATCGAATACCGGGAAATATATTAAAGGCAAGACAGTTTTATGTCATGCGCTCACTCTCTGGCAATCATTTGACGAGATAAAAAATTTAATTCAGCAGGGAAGTTCCTTCGAAGAACAATATACGGATGACAAAAATTATCCCATACATATTATGGCAGCCTTTCATCATACCAATGAAGTAATCCAGGATGTATTGCGTCTCTATCCGCACCAATTGAATGCTGTGAATAAATGGAATCAGACGCCTTTCATGCTTGCCTGTTTTTATGCTAACGATGGCATGATCGAATATTTATTGCAGCAACCCGGAATTCTATTAACCAATCTGTCGAGCAAAAAAGATAGCGAAGGCTTATCTGCACTGGATATAGCAGCATGCGCAGGAAGTGTGCGCTCCATTGAATTATTACTCGATTATAATCTTGCGCAGGATAAACCACCTTTTACATTCGAGGATATTAGAAAAACATTTTATTTAATGCTCAGAAATAATATTGCACATGAAAAAATACAAATAGTTTTGAAAAAATATCCTGACTTTTACACGGCACAACGTTCAACTGGCCACACAGTATTAATGTCAGCCTGTTTCAATAAACAAATCGAAGTAGTAAATCATTTGATTGCGCGCATGGATGTAAATTTTCTCGCAAAAACCAATGATACCGCTGTTACGCCAAATGCGACGGCATTACATTATGCGGTATTTGCAAATAGCAAGGAAATAGTGGCGCTACTATTAGACAAGATGACTGAAATGAGATTGAGCACTCAGCCTGAAATTATTGCAATGATAAAAGCAGCATATATTTTTGCCCTCGAATGCGAAACGTCATTCGAAATTCTGGATACATTTTTACAGCATTCTCCCAGTCTCCTTCAGGAAGCCACTGCAAATAATTACACCCTGCTTGAAAAGCTGATTGCTAACGATAAAGTTGAATCGCTTGAGTATTATTTACCGCAAACCAGTAATACTAACTTATCATCCAGACTTAATAATCTATTCCTCGCGCTTGCCATCAGCGGCAAACGCAAGATGATGGAAGTGTTTATCCAGCATGATGCTGTGTTTATTACGTATTGCGATGCAAATTACGATACAGCATTGATACTCGCTGCAGCTCATAATCAAATCGACATTATTAAATGCCTGTTGCAACATCCGATAAAATTGACACTAAACTTGCAGAATAAAACTGCTATTCATGCTGCAGCTAGTCAAGGTCATGAAGAAGCTGTCGAAATCCTGCTTGCTCATTTTCATGCGGGACTCAGTCTTTTCAATGTTAATAAAACCGCATTAGCTCGCGTATTACAGGGAAAGTTGCAATTGATTGAAGTCATGTCAGGAAAGTATTCGTATAGCTTCTTCGGCTTGAAAAAACCAGGTAGAAGTTTGGCTGCGCATGACTTGCGGGAACTGGTATTTCATACAGAAAGCGATGAAGAATTTACTAAAAAATTTACCAGATTCAAAGAAGGTTATGCCAAATTCCTGACAGGAAGGTTAAAAAGTATTTATCAGAAACTATCACCGTACTTGCGTGAAAAGGCAAAAATTCATGTGGTTCAATATTATGTGAAGCGGCATACAACTTGATCTTGCAGGCCAATGTCTATTTTTATTCAACTGAACATCAACAATAATGGCGTCACTATTCAGTATTTTGTTTGGTTCACACTTCTTTGCATTCACAATCAAAGCACAGGCATATTGATGATCGCGAGTTTTATATTCAAGCAAATCGAGTTTTATCTGATTATTAAATTTATTTCTAATGTTTTATTACACGAGAATAATGCGCAGCAATAGCTGAAAATAGTTATTATTTATCCCCTGGCTTCAGGCTATTAACTTGATGGTTTAAATGATCTTCAATTCTGAAGTTATCATCAATAAATTTCATTTCAATATTTCCAGAATAATTAAAATCTCTTTTTAACAGTGTTTGGATGCTTTGTAAATTTCTTTCCTTATTGTCTATCGTATGAAGCTTGCCAACGGAAACAACTATAATTTTATCAGGGAATTTTGAAGATAGAGAATGGATATTAATAGCCATAAATAAATTTCTAATCTGGATGATAAAATGATTAAAATATTCTTTTTCAGGAATGTCATCGATTCTAAAATTATCCTTATATTCTGGGTATTGCTCGCCCAAATGATTTGCCAATACATAAGCAAATGAAGTGAATATAATATTCAAACTGTCTTTCATGTTACATAATATTTTTATAATATTTTTAAGCTTTTCAATATTTTCAAATGTTGCATCAGTATTTCTTAATGTACTAAATGATTTAGTAAGATTTTTATAAGCAATGTCAAATACTTTTTTAAAATCTTCTAATATGTTTTGCACCTTAACAGCCCCTTCCTTGTGGAGTGCTTGTTCTAAATTATCTTTCAAATGGGATTTTTCATTCAAACATGAATACATTTCAAAAAAGGATGCCATTATAATAGAAACGCTAAAAATGATACCTTTTTTGATCTCATTTTTTTGTGTATCAATATTTGAAAATAAATAATTATTAAGATTTATATTTTTGAATATTATCCGCGCAGAAAACATGGATCCAAGGAGTTTTATCATGGGATGATCTAATTGCAAATAAAATTCACTACACTCATTTGGTTTTGAAGTATCCAGACCTTCATCAAGAAAAATAATCTTTCGATCTTTAGCATATTCAATTAATTCATGTCCGATTTCATCTGCTCTTTTTGAGGTATGATCACATGTTAAAATTAGCAGGTTCCCGAGTTTATCTTGATCAGTAATATGGTTTTGATGAAAAAAAGTATTGGAATTCATATAGGTGTAATTAAAAATGATGGGGCGTTGAAATTACTGGATCCCGCGGACGAGCCGCGGGACGACGTCACTTCAGTTTACCTGTCGATTCCCCAGCCTCCAGCAGAAGGCTTTTCTTGCCTTACCTCACCTTAATCCATCCAGTACCTTCTCCCCTTCACGCGATATGCATCCGGCATCACATCATTACTCACTTTGAACCGCACACTACCCGTATCCACCGTATTAAATGCAAGCGCATGAATAGCTTCATACGCCTGCACTACTTTCGCATGCGGGAAATGATAGCGATTCAAATATCCTGTCGCGTATAAAACCATCTGCGGATGCACAGCTGCAACAAATGCTGGAACCGCTGATGTTTTACTTCCGTGATGTGGAGCCACCAAAATATCTGCCGCTAATTGATCAGGAATATTGTTCACTAATTCATGTTCAGCAAATTTTTCAATATCGCCTGTCAATAATGTTTTGTATTTGCCATTATCAATCTGTAATACACATGAACTATCATTACGCAGATTTTTCTCATGTTGCGATGGATATAAAAAAGTAAACTTCACACCATCCCATTGCCAGGAATCTCCGTACTGACAATAGTGCGCTTTATTAAATTTTTCTGGCACACTGGTTTTGATCAACGTCCCAGGATAATTTTGCAAAATCGACTTTGCACCACCAATATGATCATTATCAGCATGACTAATTACCATTAAATCAATTTTTTTCGCACCCATACTACGTAAATATGGCAATACAATGCGCTCGCCCATATCTGATGATGCAGTAACTTTTGCTCCTGCATCATAAACCAGAATATGATTCGCAGTTTGCACAACAACAGATAATCCCTGTCCAACATCCAGTAAATTTAACCAGTATTCATTACGCGCAGGCTTATCACCCTGATGCAGAAATACAGGCAAAAATCCTATCACACCCAAAATTCGCAAAGGCATGCCGGCTGGTAAAAGCAATAAAACCACACCCACCATCATGCCTAATAAATAATAAATATCTGGAATATAAATATGTAGTGATGACCAACTGGTTTGTGCAAGCGTACTCAATACTGACCACAACAATGCAAGACTACCATCTGCCATCCATAATAAACCGCTTGCAACGGTTGGAAATATAAATATGAAAACAATACTCACCAAACATAAAGGTAATATCGAAACGGCTAGCCAAGGAATTGCGATGGTATTTGCGACGAATGAAATCAGCGAACATTCTCCAAATAATGCGAATGTCAAAGGGATAAGACCTATGCCTATTACCCATTGAACACGCATGTATTTCCACCACAAACCAGAAGGTGACAATCGGTGATGCATGCCATATAAAATTAATGCGATTGTGCCAAATGATAACCAGAAACTTTCAGATAAAACTGTCGCTGGATTAATTAGCAAGACAATCAATAATGCCAATGACCAGACATTCCATGGATTTATTTTTCGATATGCAAGCGTCGTCATGATAAAAATACACAACATGATAATCGCACGCTGTGAAGGTAATAAAAATCCAGACAAGCTACTATAGATAAATGCTGTAATCAATGCCGCACATAATCCCGCTTTTTGTGCAGGAAAAATTAATGATAATGAACCAGCACGTCGCCATAAAAATGAAACGATAAAATGCATGAATCCTGCAGCAAGTCCAATATGCAATCCACCAATTGCCATTAAATGATTCGTACCCGTGTTACGCAACACTTGCCAATCCTCTGGTGCGATGCCATTACGCTCACCGGTCATCAATGCCATCAACCACGGAGAAGTTGGCGTTTGTGGTAAATAATGCTGAATATTTTGTTGCAATAATTGCCGAATAGTTTGCAATGGATAAAGCCAGTGCTGATGTGCAAGTAATTTATTTTTCTCCTTATCAATCACATTTCCCGTTGCACGTAAACCGCGTTGCAAACTCCATGCTTCATAATCAAATGCACCTGGACTTTGCGTGCTATGCATGCGTTTCAATTTGACATGCAAACGCCATTTATCACCGACATGTAATGCTTCATGATTCCATGTCAGGCGAATTTTTGTATGTGGATATTCAATTGCATGATGATTGCTGAGCGATTGCAAGGCAAATTCAAATGATGTGCCAAATTTTCCTGGTTGTGGTAAGGAAGAAATGATACCAGTTGCAATTAATGGCTTTTTTTCCCAGTTTTTTTGCAAAACCCAGGAAGTGATGTTGTACGCGTGGTAGAGAGTGAATGTGAAACCGAATGTGAATGCGAATATTAAAAATAAAAGTTTATATCGGAATATTCGCCAGATAATCAATGTGAATATAGTTATTAATACAGCCAATGACAGTGATGGCAGATTTGCAAATGTTTGCAAATACATATCGCCTAACAAAAATGTGAGGATGAAGAGAATCATGGAAATTCCGGGAAATTAAATGAGGAAAAGGAAATATGAGTTGAGATTGTGGTGTTTATTATAATCAGCATGGTAAGCATGTAGCAGTGTGAGCGTGCAGCAGGTGTATGTAATATAGCAGGTGTGTCACCCCGGAAAATACGCCGCTGTTATCCTGGTTCAGTTAGCTGCTGTTGTTCGGCGTATTTGTCCGGGGCCCAGTTTTTTTGCGATAGTGAGAGTTTTTAATTTTACTAGAAAAATCTCTCACTATCGCAAAAGACCGGGCCCCGGACAAATACGCCGAACAACAGCAGCTAACTGAACCAGGATAACAGCGGCGTATTTTCCGGGGTGACACACCTGCTACATACATACACCTGCTGCACACTCACACACTGCTACATACATATTGCTTCGACTAAAAAGCGCAACGCATCATCACACTGTAGCGACGACCCAATCAGCCAGTGATTGTATCCAGACATCCGACTGATTAACACAAGGTATATACACAAATTCGCCGCCGCCCAATGCCATCCATTGCTTGCGCGTACGGATATTAATTTCTTCAAGCGTCTCGAGACAATCTGCAACAAACGAAGGTGAAACCACAGCGATATCGCGCACACCATCTGCAATTAATTCCGGCAATAATAAATCGGTATACGGTTTAATCCACGGAGTACGACCTAATCGCGATTGAAACGACACCACATAATCATCCGCACCCAATCCCAGCACATCAGCAATTGCAGCCGAGCTTGCATAACATTGCGCGCGATAACAATAACGATTTGCATCTGTTATTGGAGGACAGGAATGCACACGATCACAATTCGCGACACAATCACTTTTATTGATATGTCTTTCTGGTAACCCATGATAGCTAAAAATAATTTTATCTATTGTTTTATCCTGCAAACTCACACGTATATTTTCTGCAACTGCCGCAATAAATCCTGCATCATTATAAAAATCCTGCCTGACTCTAAGCGCTGGCACATTCCATTTTCCAGAAATATCCAGCAATGCTTTTTCAATAGCCGAACCATTTGCTGCTGATGAATATTGCGGAAATAACGGAATCACCATTAAAGATTCACAAGCCTGCAAGCGTGCAACCGCAGAAGCAATATCCGGTGTTCCATAACGCATGGCTAATTCCACCTGATAAGCCGCACCTAATTTCACAGCCAAATCATCGCGAATCGATTCACTGTTCACTAACAACGGCGAACCTTGCTCCGTCCAGATTTGCTGATAAGCAGCCAATGTTTTTTTATAACGAAAAGGAACAATACCCAAATTCACCAATGGCCAGCGCATGAATAATGGCAAATCTATTACGCGCGGATCAATTAAAAATTCACGCAGATAACGCCGCACGGAACTTGCATCACATTGTTCGGGAGTACCGAGATTAATTAATAAAATACCTTGTTTTGTCATTTTATACTTCTACCAGCTTGCCTTCTTCAATGCGCATCACACGTTGCGCATTGTTCGCAATCACAGGATCATGCGTCACCATCACTACACTTGTCTGATGCACTTTTTGCAAATCAAAAAATAATTGTAATACTTTATCTGCATTCGCCGGATCCAGATTACCTGTTGGCTCATCTGCCAGCACACATAATGGATTGGCAACGAGCGCTCTTGCAATCGCAACACGCTGTCTTTCACCACCAGATAATTGTCCGAGACGATGCTTCATGCGATCCTGCAAACCGACTTGTTCGAGTAATGCAGCAGCACGTTCAGTAATTTTCACTGGCTCATCACCATGAATCAGCAATGGCATACTGACATTTTCCAGCGCTGAAAATTCAGGTAATAAATGATGAAATTGATAAACAAATCCGAGATGGGAATTACGTAATTTACATTTTTCCCGTTCTGATACTTGTTGCATGTTCTTGCCATTTAACATCACATGACCTTTCGTGGGCTTATCGAGACCACCCAATAAATGTAGCAATGTACTCTTGCCAGAACCTGATGAGCCAATGACAGCAATCATTTCAGATGCCTGAACTTCAAGATTGATTTCACGCAAGACATCTATTCTGGATGAACCATCAACATAAGCTTTCGCCAGATTATAACAAGCTAATACGGGATTATTCATAACGCAAAGACTCCACAGGATCCATTTTTGATGCACGCCATGCTGGATAAAGTGTTGCAAACAAACTTAACAGCAACGAAGCGCAACAGATTTTTGCCACATCAGAAAATTCAATTCTGGATGGCAGATAGTTTACGAAATAAACATCAGATGAAAGGAATTGTACGTGGAAAACATCCTGTATCCAGTTCACGATTTCTGTCACATTGGATGCCAGTAATAAACCACCAATTAATCCGAACAATGTACCAAATAAACCGATAATGGCACCTTGCACAACGAAAACGCTCATGATGGTACGCGGTGTTGCACCAAACGTACGTAATATTGCAATATCCGATTCTTTTTCGCTGACCACCATCATTAATGTAGAAACAAGATTAAATGCAGCAACTGCGATAATGAGTAGCAAAATAAAAAACATCATGGTTTTTTCCAATTGCACCGCATGGAAAAATTCACCGAATTGATCTGCCCAAGTGGTGATACTGGCGCCCGTTAATTGCTTGCGTAAATCACCTGCAATACGTGGAGCTGCAAACACATCTTTTACACCGAGATGCAAGCCAGATACATTCTCACCCAGTCCCAGTAACTTTTGCGCATCAACCAGGGATACAAAACCAAGACTGCGGTCAAATCCAAAACCATTGCCTGCACGAAAAATTCCCACCACAGTAAAACGTTTATAACGGGGAATCGCACCTGCTGGTGATAAGGAAACTTGTGGTGTCACTACCGTGACTTTATCTCCCATTCTGGCATTTAATGCCTGCGCAAGATTTTCACCTAGCACAATACCGAATTGTCCCGCCTCGAGATTAGTTAATTGTCCTTCCACCATTTTTCCTGCGACTTGTGACACTTTCTTTTCTTCATCTGGCAAAATGCCTGAGATAACTGCTGGCTGTGTTGAACCTGCATTATTCAGCAATACTTCGCCTGTAATATAAGGCGCAGAATTTAAAATAACGGGATATTGCTTCAGTAAGTTTTGTAAATTCTGCCATTCTGCAAGAGCTCCTGTGCTACTGCTGACAGTAATAGGTGGTACCATGCTAAATACACGCTGTTTTATTTCGCGATCAAATCCATTCATGACGGATAAAACGGTAATCAGCACAGCAATGCCTAATGCAATACCAATCATCGAGACCAGCGAAATAAATGAAATAAAATGATTACGCCGTTTAGCACGCGTATAACGCATTCCAATAAACAGAGCGGCGGGTCTAAACATGTGGTCTCACTGCTCCCTTGAATAAGGTAAAGAAATTGTTACTGGTCATCTCAGCTAATTCTGCTAATGAAATACCGCGTGAATTCGCAAGATAATCCGCTGTATAGCGAACATAAGCAGGTTCATTGGATTTACCACGATAAGGAACGGGTGCGAGATAGGGAGAATCAGTTTCAATCAGCATACGATTGAGCGGAAGCTGTTTTGCCACTTCCTGAATCACCGTTGCGTTTTTGAAAGTGACAATGCCTGAAAATGAAACGTAAAAATTCATATCAAGTGCAGCTTTTGCCATTTCCCAATCCTCGGTAAAACAATGGATAACGCCTCCTGCGTGTTCTGCCCCTTCTTCCTGCATAATGCGTATTGTATCTGCTTTTGCATCACGCGTGTGAATAATCAGCGGCTTATTCAATTTGCGCGCTGCACGAATATGCGCCCGAAAGCGATCATGTTGCCATTTTAAATCACCCGTCGAACGATAATAATCGAGACCCGTTTCACCAATGGCAATCACTTTGGGATGCTTACCCATTTCAATTAATTGTGCTTCAGTCGTTTCTTCATCAGTATCATTTGGATGCAAACCCACTGATGTGCTGACAAAGGTAAAAGCTTCTGATGTTTTCAATATAGTTGGGAAATCAGAAAGTTTGACGCAAACATTCAATAAATAATGCACACCATTTGCTTGCGCACGCTTTACAATTGCATCTATCGTTCCCTGTTCAGGCGACAATAAATCCAGATGACAATGCGAATCAACCAGAAACATGGGCACACTCCATCCAGCGAATAAATAAATTTTCTATCAGTAATTGTTTATTATGATTGAATCCCTGTTGTTGCTGAGCGCGTAATCGCATTAAAAAATTCATATGTGCAATTAATTGTTGTGAACTGGTTTGTTGTTGTAGTTCCATTAATTGGGCGCGAAAATCGGTGTTTATTAATTCCTGATCATCATAATGCAAGTGCAAGATATCGGTTATTACCGTCAACATGGTATCGAGTAAAAATGAAATATCGATTTCATTTATTTCAGCCGCACCGCTTAATACGCTCAATTGTTTATTCACCAGCTTATGCAAAACTTGCAAAAGACTGGCGCGCACAGCAAATTTATCCTGCTGTGCAAAGTGCAAGGCAGCAAGCGGTGCACCATGTGTTAATTGCAGGGCAAGATCAACATCGGTAGAAATCTTATCGGCAAGCCATTTATGCGCCAATGATTTTTCTGGACGCGGAAAATGAAGATGCTGGCAACGACTTAAAACGGTTGCAGGAAGATGGGAAGCTTGCTCACTGATCAGAATTAAAATCGCATGTGCAGCTGGTTCTTCCAGTGTTTTTAATAAAGCATTCGCTGCATTGATATTCATACTGCTCGCAGGATCAATCAGCACAAATCGATACTCACCTTGCAGGGAAGTCTGATTCACAAAGTCGCTCACTTCACGTATCTGATCCACTTTAATAGCACCACCAGCTTTTTCTGGCTCAATCCATAAAATATTCGGATGCGATTTACCAGCGATAAGACGACAGGAGTGACAATTACAAAGATCAGAATATGTCGCCTGACATAATTGCGCGCGCATAAAACACACAGCAAAATGTGCTTTGCCAATCCCTCTGATACCCGTTAATAACAAGGCATGCGGCAAACGTTTATTTTGCTGGATGAGTTGTTGCCATTGATCTTGTTGCCAGGGATAAACCATATTTTATCTCTTCAGAAAATCATCCAGTATCAAACGAATATTTTTTTCTACCTCTGCCAGTGACTGACTGGCATCAATTATTTTTATACGCTCAGGATTCTGCTGCGCACGCAACAGATAAGCGTTACGCACACGCTCAAAAAAATCCAGCCTTTCCTGCTCAATCCTGTCTTTACCATCTACGCGTGATGCTGTGCGTTTGAATCCTTGCTCAGGAGAAATATCCAGTAATAATGTGAGATCAGGATAATTTTTTCCGACTATCCATTCATCCAGCAGATGTATTTTATTTTCATCTATTTTTCTACCACCACCCTGATAAGCATAACTGGCATCGACAAAACGATCGCACACTACCCATTTTCCTGTTTCGAGCGCTGGTAAAATAGTATGTTGCAAATGTTGTGCGCGTGCTGCAAATACCATTAATAACTCTGTTTCAGCATCAATTGCTTCGGTATCTTGCGTATGCAAAATAAAATCACGTATACGCTCAGCTAATGGCGTACCGCCAGGCTCACGCGTCCAGACCGCATGAATAGCTGCGTGATGCAAATACTCACGAATAAAATTAAGTACGGTCGTCTTACCCGCGCCTTCCGTGCCTTCAAGTGTAATGAATTTGCCTCGCTGCATATTTGATTGCTCCACTTGCCCTCACCCCTACCCCTCTCCCCTCGCTGAAAAACGCTCCGGGAGAGGGGAGCTCTCCGTCGATGCATTATCTCTAAATCCTTACCTTACATTCCTTGCCTTCAAGTGTAATGAATTTGCCTCGCTGCATATTTTAGTGCTCCACTTGCCCTCACCCCTACCCCTCTCCCCTCGCTGAAAAACGCTCCGGGAGAGGGGAGCTCTCCGTCGATGCATTATCTCTAAATCCTTACCTTACATTCCGTGCCTTCAAGTGTAATGAATTTGCCTCGCTGCATATTTCAGTGCTCCAATATTTTCAGGAAAGGCACGACGGAGAGCTCCCCTCTCCCGGAGCGTTTTTCAGCGAGGGGAGAGGGGTAGGGGTGAGGGTGTTCGTCGCATACCCCTACCCCCTCGCTGAAAAACGCTCCGGGAGAGGGGAGCTCTCCGTCGATGCATTATCTCTAAATCCCTACCTCATATTCCTTGCTTCTTTTGCGCCTCCACTGCTGCATGATGTGCATTCAGTGTCGCTGAAAATTCGTGTGCACCTTTTCCCTTGGTAACGTAATAATAAAACGGATTTCGCTCTGGATGCGTTGCTGCTTCAAGTGATGCAAAACCCGGCATCGATATCGGCGTAGGTGGCAATCCTCTGTGGAGATAAGTATTAAACGGTGTATCTTCAAGTAAATTCTCTTTATAAATTTTACCCGTATAACGATCACCCAAACCATAAATCACCGTCGCATCCACTTGCAAAGGCATATTACTCGCCAGACGATTCATGAATACACCAGCAATCACGGGACGCTCCATATCCAGATACGCTTCACGCTCAATAATCGATGCCACAATCAAGGCTTCATAAGCATTTTTATATGGCAATCCAGCACTGCGATTATTCCACACTTGCTGCAATTTTTTTTGCATGCGATCAAATGCTACTTTAAGAACCGTCACATCTGTATCACCACGCGTGTAATTATACGTATCAGGAAAAAATTGCCCTTCCGGTAAAAGATCAGCATGACCGAGCTTATCCATCAATTGTTTATCATCAAGCGATGCAGTAAGTTGTCGTAACACTGATGCTTTTAATAATGCAGTGCGTACTTGTTTGAATGTCCAACCCGGGATAATTGTCAAATGTCGATAATACAATCCTGTACCAGTTTTCATCTGATACCAGACGGAACGTAGCGTCGCACCTTTTTTGAAATGATATTCGCCGGTTTTTAATGCGGTTTTTTTACCTGGCAAGGCAATGATGCCAAGTGCAACTTCCTGATCAAGTCGCAATATTCCAAGCTTGTGCAATTCACTGATGACTTCAAACTTGCTCATGCCTGGACGCAAATAATAAACATATCCTTCAGGATTTTTTACAACGGTTGTAAAAAGAAGAATGATAGCGAGTAGCATAACGGTGAAGATAAAACCAAAGGCATAACGAAAAGTGTTATGCATACTTCACCGCTATTCTTTTAATCTTGCAAAAATAAGTGTTCCATTGGTGCCGCCAAAACCAAATGAATTGGATAAGGCATTATCAATCTGCATTTTCTGCGCCTTGTGTGGAACAAAATTCAGATCGCAATTTTCACCCGGATTATCCAGATTGATTGTCGGTGGTGCCACATTATCACGAATTGCCAATATCGAAAAAATAGCTTCCACTGCGCCTGCTGCACCCAGCAAATGTCCTGTCATGGATTTGGTGGAACTCACTGCCAGTTTATAAGCATGTTCGCCAAAGCTACGCTTGATGCCTTTAACTTCCAGCTCATCACCTGCTGGTGTGGATGTTGCGTGTGCATTGATGTACTGAATATCTTCAGGTTTGATACCAGCATTTTTGATCGCCATGTCCATTGAAAACGCTGCACCTTTTCCTTCCGGATCAGGTGATGTCATATGATGCGCATCAGCACTCATGCCAAAACCCGTTAATTCTGCATAAATTTTTGCACCACGCGCTTTTGCATGTTCGTATTCTTCCAGCACTAACATGCCAGCACCATCACCCAGTACAAAACCATCCCTGTCCTTGTCCCAGGGTCGGCTTGCTTTTTCGGGTTGATCATTGCGTGTGGATAATGCACGCATGGCTGCAAATCCACCCATGCCGAGCTTGGTCGTCGCCATTTCCGCAGCACCTGCCACCATCACATCTGCATCGCCAAAAATAATGGAACGTGCAGCAAGACCGATATTGTGTGTGCCGGTTGTGCAAGCAGAAACGAGGGAAAGATTGGGGCCTTTCATGCCATATTGAATGGAAAGATTGCCGGCAATCATATTGATGAGTGCGCCTGGAATAAAAAATGGAGAAAGCCGACGTGGGCCTGATTCCAGTAAAATCGAATGATATTTTTCAATGGTAGGTAATCCGCCAATGCCTGAACCAATCGCCATACCCATACGATGAGCATTGTCTTCTGTTACTACCAGGCCTGAATCCTGAACCGCTTGCACTGCAGCAGCCATTCCGTACTGAATAAAATAATCGCGTTTTTTCGCTTCTTTTTCCGGCATGTATAAACTGGGATCAAAATTTTTCACACGACTGCAAATCTGGCAGGAAAGATCGGATGCATCAAAATGATCAATATTAGCAACGCCACTTTTACCAGCGACAACTGCTTGCCATGTGCTTTCCACATCATGTCCCAGAGATGTAATCATCCCAAGGCCCGTTACTACAACACGCCGTTTATTCAAGTTGAAACCCTCTTGGAAAATATTTTTCAGAAAGGAGTGCTGTACTCCTTTCTGAAATTAATATGGAAGGGAAAGCATTAACCTGTTTTAGTTTCTTTTTCCATGTGGCCAACAATATAGTCGACAACATCTTTAACCGTAACCATTTTCTTGGCTTCTTCGTCCTGAATGGTAATTTCGAATTCGTCTTCCAGTGCCATCACGAGTTCCACGGTATCGAGTGAATCTGCGCCAAGATCATCAACAAATGAAGTTTCCCTGGTGACTTCATCTTCCTTGACTCCCAATTGTTCAACGACAATCTTCTTAACTCTGGCTTCAATTTCATTCGTCTGCATCGCGGTCATGTCTAATCTGTCCTCTATAAGTAAATACAATAAATTGTGCTAGTTTATTCAAAAACTACCAACTTGCAAGTTTTATTAACCTGTCAATTCATGAACAATCCACCATTCACATGCAAGGTTTGGCCGGTGATATAACGAGCATTTTCTGACGCCAAAAACAATACAGCTGCTGCTATATCATCCACTGTGCCTAATTTTTGCATGGGAATTTTAGCGAAAACTGCCTGACGCTGATCTTCTGTCAATACATTAGTCATATCGGTGCTGATAAAACCTGGTGCAACAATATTGACCGTAATATCTCTTGATCCAACTTCGAGAGCGAGCGCCTTGCTAAATCCAATCATGCCAGCCTTGGCTGCACAATAATTCGCCTGTCCTGGGTTTCCCGTGGAACCTACTACTGAACCAATGTTAATAATGCGTCCCCATTTGGCTTTTAACATGTCGCGCATGCAAGCTTTGGAGAGACGAAACAATGAATTCAGATCGGTTTCAATCACATTCATCCACTCTTCATCTTTCATACGTAAAAAAAGATTATCCTGCGTTATCGCGGCATTATTCACGAGAATAGAAATCGCACCGTATTTTTCCTTGATGGCAGCAATAACTGCATCCACGGATTCAGTGGAAGCAACGTTTAACATCATGCCGCAACCATTAACGGATTGTTCCTGAAAAACTGCAGAAATTTTATCTGCACCTTCTTGCGTCGTAGCTGTTCCAATTACGGTTGCAGCTTCGCGGCCTAATGCGAGAGCAATCCCCTGACCAATGCCACGACTCGCACCTGTCACGAGAACAATTTTATTTTTTAATAAACCATCAGCTGACATCATGCACTCCTTAGTTTTTTTCATTGTGTACTCTGGTGGCGAGCTCAGATCCGCGATCACAATAACGTATTTAAATTTTCCAGATCACTCGTATTCATCAATTGCAAATTTTTATCGATACGTTTATTTAATCCGCTTAATATTTTTCCTGGCCCGCATTCAAGAATTTGTGTTACGCCATTTTGCGCAAAATACTGAATCGTCTTCACCCATTGCACAGGATGAAACAGTTGTCTCACCAAACCATCACGAATCGCATCAACGTTATCATATGCACACACATCCACATTGCTGATCACCGGAATTTTCGGAATTTGCAAATTCATCACAGCCAGTAATTTTTCCAGACGCAAAGCAGCAGGCTTCATTAATTCACAATGTGATGGAACACTCACGGGAATCAACATTGCAATTTTCGCGCCTTTTTCCTTTGCCAAATGAATCGCACGCTCAACTGCTGTTTTATGTCCTGCAACAACAATTTGCCCAATGCTGTTGAAATTGGCAGGCGATAAAATCTCATCGCCTTCTTTTGCCTGCTGACAAATTTCATTCACGACATCTTCATCAAGACCAATTAATGCAGCCATCGCACCCGTTCCTTGCGAAACTGCTTCCTGCATATATTGTCCGCGCGCTGCTACTAATTTGACTGCATCGGTAAATGCCAATGATTGTGCACAAACTAATGCTGTATATTCACCAAGACTATGTCCAGCCAACATCATGGGAGTAATGGGTTTGCGCGCCTGAATAATGCGCCAGATTGCATAAGATGCGGTTAACAATGCGGGTTGTGTGTGAATGGTTTTATCTAATTCTTCTGCCGGACCTTCTGCCGTCAATTTCCATAAATCATAATCCAGTACAGAAGAACTCTCAGCAAACGTTTCCTTTACTTCAGGATATTGTTTTGCAATATCAGCTAACATGCCAACAAATTGCGAACCTTGCCCTGGAAATACAATGGCGAGTTGATTTGTCATGATTAATACCTTACTAATGCCGAACCCCAGGCAAGACCACCACCGAATCCTTCCATAATCAATAATTGTCCGCGTTTAATGCGGCCATCGCGCACAGCTTCATCAAGTGCCAGTGGAATGGAAGCGCTGGAAGTATTGCCTTGTTTATCGAGTGTGATTGCGACTCTTTCCATCGGCAAATCCAGTTTTTTACGCATCGCTTCGATGATGCGCATGTTTGCCTGATGTGGAACCAGCCAATCGATTTCAGATTTTTGAATATTATTTGCAGCTAATGTTTCATCAAATAATGAACCTAATGTGTTCACGGCCAATTTGAATAATTGATTTCCCATCATTTTTACTGTTTCAAATTCGGGTGAGGATTTAGTCGTTTGCGGTAAATATAAAACATCCTTGTGTGTACCATCAGCATGCAAATGTGTGGATAAAATTCCAGGCTCATTGCTCGCACCTAATACCATTGCTCCAGAACCATCGCCGAATAAAACACAAGTGGTGCGATCACTCCAGTCAACCACACGTGACATGACTTCACTGCCAATTACCAGTGCTTTTTTGATTGCTCCGGTACGAATATATTGATCAGCAATACTTAATCCATACATGAAACCTGCACAAGCTGTCGCATTCAAATCAAATGCAGGACATCCGGCAATACCTAATTTTTCCTGTAATAAACAGGCAGTGCTGGGGAAAACTAAATGCGGTGTGGTGGATGAAACGATAATCATGTCTATTTCTTTGGCATCAACACCGGCAGTATCCAACGCTGCACGTGCAGCTTTTTCTGCGAGTGTCGCGGCATTTTCATCGGCTGCAGCAATATGTCGCTCGCGTATGCCGGAACGTTCCACTATCCAGTCATTGGATGTATCGACCATTTTTTCCAGATCGAAATTAGTGAGAACTTTTTCAGGCAAATAACTGCCGGTGCCAAGAATTTTTGAGTAGATCATTTAATTATCTGCCTTGTTGTGAAACGTTGTGAGGTTCGATATTGCAAGCTGACCATGTTGCGAGGGGTCGTCATTGCGAGCGCTTTTCAGCGAAGCAATCCATTCACATTATGCATGGATTGCTTCGCTGAAAAGCGCTCGCAATGACAACCTGTCTCAACATTCCTTTACGAAATTTTCAATAAATGTTCGACTTCATGCCGAATACGTTCTGGCACATTTTTTTCTGCACCAATCATTGCTTCTTCAATTGCACACACGAACGCGCGTGTATTTGCAGCACCGTGACTTTTTACGACAGTTCCATTCAAGCCAATGAACGTTGCACCATTGTATCTGCCAGGATCAATACGTTTGACGAACGTTTTTAAAACAGGCTTCACCAATAAACCAATCATCTTCGTAAAAAGATTACGCATGAATGATTCTTTCATCAGACGCGTAATAAATCTTGCTACACCTTCAGTCGTTTTCAATGCAACATTGCCAACAAAACCGTCGCACACAATTACATCCGCTTCGCCGAAATGCAATCTGTCTGCTTCAATAAATCCAACATAATTCACTACTTTCGAATTCGATAATAATGCAGCCGTTTGCTTGACTTGTTCATTGCCTTTTATTTCTTCTTCACCAATATTCAGCAAATAAATTTTGGGTTGAGGAATATTATCCAGTGCAGAAGTCAGCACCGAACCCATCACCGCAAATTGCACTAAATGCTCTGCCGTTGAATCAACATTTGCGCCGAGATCAAGTACACGGATATTTTTATCTGGGTCAATCGTGGGAAAAGTGGAAATGATGGCAGGTCTATCGACACCCGGTAAGGTTTTCAATACAAAACGTGCGGTTGCCATTAACGCACCCGTATTGCCTGCACTGACACAAGCTTGCGCCTTACCTTCTTTTACCAGGTTAATCGCAACACGCATGGAAGAATCTTTTTTGGTACGCAAGGCAGATGATGGCATTTCATCCATCTCGACTTGCTGGGATGCATGTAAAACTTCGAGACGATTAACATCGTAAGTGTGCGATGCTAACTCCTGCTCTAACGTAGCTGCATCACCTACTAGCACAAGACGAATGTCAGGATGATTTTTCAGTACGATTAATGCCGCAGGAATAGTAACAGAGGGGCCAAAATCGCCCCCCATTGCATCTATTGCTATCGTGATTATGGTCAAGCGAAATTACTCTTCAGTATTTTCGTCTTCAGCAGCCGTTTTTGTGTCTGCAATAACTTTTCGGCCTTTGTAATAACCATCTGGACTGATGTGATGACGACGATGCGTTTCACCAGTTGCACTATCAATGGATAATGCAGCGGTAGTTAAACCATCATGTGAACGACGCATTCCACGTCTGGATCGGGTTACCCGACTTTTCTGAACTGCCATTGCTAACTCCCCACCTTAATCTATATTCAATTACGTTTCTCTTTTAAGGATTCGAGAATCTGGAAAGGATTTGCACCCTTGCCTTCCTTCTCGCCTGAATCCGCCACAGGTAACTTGACCTTGCAATCTTCAGGTTCATGTCTTGGGATAATAGGCAAATTCAGAAGAATTTCATCTTCAATCAAATCCCTGAGTGCCAAACTACCCTCAACTGCCATTGCTGGTTCATATCGTTCCGGCAAGGCATTTGCTTCATCCAGGGTATTTACTATACCCAAGGAAAAGTCCGATATTATTTCATAAACAAAGGGCTCCATACAACGCTGGCATCGCAGATTAAGCGAAGTTTCCAGATGACCATGGAGAAATGTGATCTGTTGCTCATCACGACCAAATTGCAGTTTCGCTGTCACGATTGCATCATGATCCGCAATATTTGCGCCAAGTCGTTGCATTTCCGACACTTTTACGATGCCGTCCAGGCTTAAGCCTTGTTCAGCATAGCGAAAGGGATCGATATGTTCAGGTATGAATTTTTCAGACATGGGGCGCATTTTATGAGCAGGGATGGGTGCTGTCAATAGATTATGCGGAGATTAGCCACTATACGATAACCGCATGGAATTTCCCTGTTGCTCGACTGTCGTTCCCTTATTTTCCCCAAACAGGATGCTGGTATTTTTATGATAATTTTTTACCAATGAGGTTTTTTCATTTTTATCAGCTTCCTGAATATTTCCAATATCCGCTTTATTCTGAAGCTCAATCGCCCTGGGTTTTGCATCCACTTTTTTCGGTTCAAATTCTTTTAAAAATTTAAGCATTTCATCTCTTTTATCCGAATAAGCCGTGCATATCTTTACTCCCCAAAATATAGATATCATTGCAATAATGAACAAGGGCATAGTCAGCAATGGCAGCGGTAGCAATAAGAGGCCAATGGCTTCAGAGGTTGAATTAGTGACATTATACTGTCCAAAAATTTCTGTCGTATTACTATCCATCCTGTGAAATGTGCTTAATAGCCCACAAATTATCCCCAAACCAGCTAATAGACCAATCACCAAACCAGCCAGAGATATTTGCCTGAGGGTTAAAGAATCCCGGCAAATTTTCATGTTTGTTTCTTTCCTTACATTTGTATTTGCAATTGCATAGTCAATCGCGAATTTGTTTCTTTCACTTTGTTTGAATAATTTATTTAATTCCTTGCGCACATCGTTTAACGACACGTTTTTCTTGTCAAATCTATCGAGAGAAAAAATTAATTTATCTTTATAAAAAATAAATTTTTCCTCAATGTGCATCTCACTAATGAGATTAAAAAATAGTTTGCAAGCCAGCATGAAATCCAGACGCTGGTAAAACGAAAAGTCCTGCATGATTAATTTGAGACAATCCTGTACGCCTGGTTGACGAAGTATTTCATTTAAGTGTTGAGTGCCTTTTTTGTTTACAGGCTTCTCTTTTCCATAATCCTTTTTAATTTTTTGCATTTGCTTAAACGCACTCCATTTCGCATCATTCATTTCTTGTATTCTTTTTGCAATAACCCCTGAAACATGATTTGAGCTCCAGATAATTTTCCCCTGCTCCAAACTAGTCATCATGGGTTTTAATAAACCTGGCGCCAATTCGCGCAGACTGGCTTCCTCGACTTCTTTCTGACCTTCAATTGTGATTGCTCGATGCTGCATAAACAGAATCCTCGTCGTTAAAAGTTATTTAACCGAACTTTATCACCTGACTGAATGACCCGCAATCAGCTACCAAAATCTGCGCATTTTGCTAACTCCTGGAACACCCCTCAAAATGCGTTTGTGCGAATTTATCCCGACCGTTTTTATTTGCTTGCTATCTCTTTCACGATACATTATCTTGTAATCCTTAAGCAGAAAAACAACTACATATTGTGGTTTCGCTCAGTCAGCACCACAAGTCTGCTATCACGAATTCTGGTCTTTGTAAAAGCTTATCGCGGAGATAGAAAGCATGGAAAACCAATCAGCATTTCAAGTTAACCCAACGCTCAATCCTGAAGTCATACACACCGCTCCTGGTCAAATTAAGGTTATTCGCCGTAATGGCACCGTTACCCCCTTCGACACCAACAAAATCGCCATAGCCATGACGAAAGCGTTTCTGGCTGTCGAAGGAGATACGGCAGCTGGCTCAAGCCGCATTCATGATAAAGTCCAGGCACTCACGCAAAAAATTAATGAAATGCTGATAAAACGCCTACATGACAGTGGCATTATTCATATCGAAGAAATTCAGGATAGGGTCGAGCTGGAACTCATGCGCGCAGGTGAGTATAAAGTCGCCAAATCCTATGTACTGTATCGCGAAGAAAGACGTCGCGCCCGCAAGGAACAGGCCGAAGCAGAACAACAACCAGCTTCCATCCTGCATGTGACGCTGGAAAATGGCACTGTGCAGGCACTGGATATGAATATCCTGCAACAAGAAGTTGAAACAGCGTGCAAGGGGCTCGAAAACGTATCCGCCAATCACATCGTTGAAGATGTCAAACGCAATCTCTTTGATAAAGTACCGGTGCGCGAAGTCAACAAGGCTCTCGTCATGTCTGCACGTATTCTTATCGAAAAAGAACCTAATTACACTTATGTTGCTGCACGTTTGCTGCTGGATGATTTACGTAGTGAAGCATTGAACTTTTTAAATACGCAGGAAAAATCATATTATTCCCGCGAATATTTAAATGCTTATCTCGATACTGGTATCAAACAGGAATTACTGGATCCTGTATTGAAACAATTTGATCTCGATTTGATTCATGCTGCAATCAAACCAGAACGCGATAATTTATTTACCTATCTTGGCTTGCAAACTTTATACGATCGTTATTTTCTGCATTGGGATGGAAAGCGCTTTGAATTGCCACAAATATTTTTCATGCGTGTTGCCATGGGTCTTGCGATACAGGAAAAAGAAAGGGAAAAACGTGCGATTGAATTTTACAATTTACTTTCCACTTTCGATTTTATGAGCTCTACCCCTACTCTTTTCAATTCAGGCACACCACGATCACAATTATCCAGCTGTTTTCTCACCACCGTTCCGGATGATCTCGATGGCATTTACGGCGCCATCAAGGATAACGCATTGCTTTCCAAATATGCTGGCGGTCTTGGCAATGACTGGACGAATGTGCGTGCCATGGGTGCGCATATCAAGGGAACCAATGGCAAATCACTGGGTGTTGTGCCATTCCTGAATGTCGCTAATGCTACTGCTGTTGCTGTTAATCAAGGCGGCAAACGCAAAGGTGCAGTTTGTGCTTATCTTGAAACCTGGCACAAGGACATCGAAGAATTTCTCGAACTACGCAAAAACACTGGCGATGAACGTCGTCGTACACATGATATGAATACCGCCAACTGGATCCCGGATTTATTCATGCAGCGTGTGGCTGAAAACAAGGAATGGACTTTATTCAGTCCGAATGAAGTACCAGATTTGCATGATCTTTACGGCATTGCATTCAAGGAAGCCTATGAAGCATATGAAGCAAAAGCAGCGCGTGGCGAGATCAGAAACTTCAAAAAAATTCCTGCGATCAACTTGTGGCGCAAGATGCTGACCATGTTATTTGAAACTGGTCATCCCTGGATAACTTTCAAGGATGTTTGTAACCTGCGTTCACCACAACAACATATTGGCGTCGTACATAGCTCCAACCTTTGTACTGAAATCACATTAAATACTTCACGTGAAGAAATTGCCGTTTGTAATCTTGGCAGTATTAATCTTATCGCTCATATGACTGAAACGGGACTGGATAAGGAAAAATTACGTCGCACGATTCATACCGCATTACGCATGCTGGATAATGTGATCGATATCAATTACTACTCTGTTCCGCAAGCCAGAAATTCCAATATGAAACATCGTCCAGTAGGCATGGGAATTATGGGCTTTCAGGATGCGCTTTATAAAATGCGCATAGCTTATTCTTCTGATGAAGCTGTGGAATTTGCTGATCGCTCGATGGAATTAATCAGTTATTTTGCAATTGAAGCATCCACTAATCTTGCCGAAGAACGCGGTAAATATTCGACATATGAAGGTTCATTATGGAGTCAGGGCATTTTGCCGATTGATTCGCTCGCCATTCTTGAACGCAATCGTGGTGCATATCTTGAAATCAATAAATCACAGACACTGGATTGGGATAGTTTGCGTGAACGTGCAAGAACAATCGGCATGCGTAATTCCAATGTACTCGCGATTGCACCGACTGCCACCATTTCCAATATTTGTGGTGTATCGCAATCGATTGAACCGACTTATCAAAACCTGTTTGTGAAATCCAATTTATCAGGTGAATTTACTGTGATTAATCCTTATCTCGTCAATGATCTCAAGAAAGAAGGATTGTGGGATGAAGTCATGGTCAATGATTTGAAATATTATGATGGCAGTGTGGCGAAGATCACTCGCATTCCAGATGCATTAAAGAAAATATATGCCACTGCTTTTGAAGTCGATCCTACCTGGCTGGTAGAAGCTGGATCGCGCCGTCAGAAATGGATTGATCAGGCTCAATCGTTGAACTTATACATGGCACAACCTTCAGGTAAAAAACTCGATCAACTGTATCGTCATGCCTGGCTGCGCGGATTAAAAACCAGTTATTACTTACGCAGCATGGGTGCAACCAATACTGAAAAATCAACCATTGATAATCGCACATTAAATGCAGTGCAAGTTGATACTGAGGTAACGGCAGCGCCAAAAGCTTGTCTTATCACTGATCCCACTTGCGAAGCTTGCCAATAGGAGAATTTTATGGAAAACACAGCAATTAAACAAAATGGTGTAACCGGTCTTGAAGCAATTGAAATGGGCGCTGCACGTGTGATGGTGGATGACAAGAAAATCATTAATTGTCGCGCTGATTTAAATCAACTTGTGCCATTCAAATATCATTGGGCATGGGAAAAATATTTGCATGCATGCGCCAATCACTGGATGCCAAATGAAATTAATATGGCAGCAGACGTTGCATTATGGAAAGATCCGAATGGTTTAACGGAAGATGAACGTCTGATTATCATGCGTAATCTTGGCTTTTTTTCTACTGCTGATTCTCTCGTTGCCAACAATCTTGTATTAGCTGTTTATCGACATATTACCAATCCAGAATGCAGACAATATTTGTTGCGTCAGGCATTTGAAGAAGCGCTACATACACATGGTTATCAATATATAATTGAAAGTCTTGGCATGGATGAAGCGGAAGTTTTTAATATGTATCGCGAAGTTCCATCTGTTGCGCGTAAAGCAGCATGGTCACTGAAATATACACAGAGCCTGAGCGATCCAACCTTCCATACTGGTACACATGAAAATGATCAGCGTTTATTACGTGACCTGATTGCATTTTATGTCATATTCGAAGGCATATTTTTCTATGTTGGATTTACGCAAGTATTATGTATGGGTAGACGTAATAAAATGACGGGAACGGCTGAGCAATTCCAGTATATTTTGCGTGATGAATCCATGCATTTGAATTTTGGTATTGATGTGATTAATCAGATCAAGATTGAAAATCCGCACTTGTGGACAGAAGAATTCAAGCAGGAAGCCATACAAATGATTCATGAAGGTGTTGAGCTGGAATACGCTTATGCGATCGATACCATGCCGCGCGGTATTCTTGGATTGAATGCAGAAATGTTCAAGGAATATTTGCAATTCATTGCCAATCGACGTTGCGCACAAATTGGTTTGACGCAGCAATTCCCTGGTGTGACCAATCCATTTCCATGGATGAGTGAAATCATGGATCTTAAAAAGGAAAAAAACTTTTTTGAAACACGCGTGATTGAATATCAGACTGGCGGTGCATTGAGCTGGGATGAGGAATGAATAAGGATATTTTACTGCGTCACACTAATGCCACCGTTGACGATTTAGCTGGCAACGGTGGCATTGGGCGTTATATTTTATTACCTGGCTCTGATGGTCGCGCAAAAGAAATTTCCCAGCATTTTAATAATCTTGTCATTAAATCCCATCCACGCGGACATAATTTATATCTCGGCACAATTACTCATGGTGAAAAAAACATTGATGTCGCTGCCATTTCCAGTGGCATGGGATGTCCGAGCATGGAAATTATTCTGCATGAATTATTTCATCTGGGAGGAAAACGATTTTTACGTATTGGCACAGCAGGATCATTGCAACCAGATTTTGTGAAAATTGGTGACATTGTGAATGCTCAAGCTTCAGTGCGTGATGAACATACGACGCTTGATTATGTTCCCATTGGTATGCCGGCCATTTCATCGATGGAATTTAATTCTGCTTTTGAACTCGCGGCAAATAAATTGGGATTATCTGAAAAAACGCATAGCGGCATCGTGCATTGCAAAAGTTCATTGTATGCACGCGAATTTGGTGTTGGGCCACAAGCAGAGATAAATCATTCATATATTCGTTTGCTGACACAATGCGGCGTACTCGCGAGTGAGATGGAGACAGCAGCATTATTTATTCAATCACAACTTTATAATTATCAACTCATGCAAAAAGGTAAAGGCGAAGAACATCGCGTTTTATGCGGAGCGGTGCTTGGTGTAGTGAGTATTTTGACGGATGAATTTGCCAGCTCAGAAGAAGAAAATATGCTGGTGAGGAATTTAATCGAACTTGCGCTGGATATGATTAGAACAATTTAACAAAATTGTAATCCAGCCGTCATTCAACCGTAACACTTCCTCTACTACTATCTGGTTGTTTAAAAATAACAAGGTCAGAACTGAGGAATCATCATGTTGCATATTGAAACCGCTACTCCCAGACAATTATCCGAATTACTCGAGGAACCCATTCTTGCATTAGTAAAATTGGCAAATATAAAGGAACGTATCAAGGCATTGAAACCGGTGAGCACGGAAGGTAGTGAAAATGAGGAAGAAAAGCAATTGAAAGCGATGTTAAAAAAAATGAAAGATCAGCTAGGTGAGATCAACGAAGCTAAAACGAACGCAATCAATGCAAAGCAGGAGATCAAAAAATGGAAAAAAACACGCTGCGATTTGTCTCCCGAGAAACAATTATTTTTTTCACGGGAAGATATTGATGTATCCGATATCCTGAAGCATATCCTGGCAAACTTTGATTGGTATCAGCGATTTTTATTCAGGGCAGTTTCGAAGGAGTTTAAAAAAAATATCGATGCCATGCCGCTGAATGAATTTCTTTTTTATAAAGATCAATTTGTGATTTGTACGGATAAATTAACAATTAATAAATTCTATTCTGAATTGAAGAAAAATAAATTATTCCAGGAATGGATTAAGCTAAATGCCAATCTTCCCAGGGAAATGGGAGAAGATGTTTTTGAGGTTGAACGAAAAAATGCTTTAAGTATAGATAAACTTATCACTACAGAAAAATCGCTTAAAGAATATTTCTTGTTTGTTTTGGGTGCAATACTGCTAGCCACTTATGGTTGGACACCACCAATATTGTGTGCGCTTCTCCTGCCTTCTCCAAAAAATGAGTTGAATCAAACCGAGTGGGGAAATAAAGCTGCATGTGCATTGGGAACATTGTTTGCTGAAGGGATACCGTTAGTTTTTCTTTACACACTGTATTATATTTTAAAAGCTCGATATAAAAAAAATAATGTTGTGAAAAGCGCAAATTCATTTTTTTCATTCTTTGCTGCAGAGGATAATTCTCCAAAAGAATTAACTAATGTGTTGGTCGCGAGTGAGAATGATAATTTGAATGAGGTGGATAAGAGTGGTTATGGAAGCGTGAGGATGTGATGCGGGTGTGTGTGCAAGTAGTAGTGTGTGTGTAGCAGGTGTGTAGGTGCGTTTGCAAACAGGTGTGTCATCCCGGAAAATACGCCGCCACTGTCTTGGTTCAGTTAGCTGCTGTTGTTCGGCGTATTTATCCGGGACCCAGTCTTTTGCGGTAATGAGAGATTCTTCTATTTAAAATTAAAAACTCTCGCTATCGTAAAAAGACTGGGTCCCGGATAAATACGCCGAACAACAGCAGCTAACTGAACCAAGACAGTGGCGGCGTATTTTCCGGGATGACACACCTGTTTGCAAACACCCTACACACACCACTACTTGCACACACCCACTCCATCCCAACAACCATTCCATCCCAACAACCATTCCACCCATCACCCACTCTCCGTAATGCGGATCATATTCTCCATTGCACGACGAGCATTATCAATTATCCATCGCTGGCCTTCTGCATCTAATCGTTCTCGCTTGCCAATGAATTCATCCACCACATCACCGGGTTTTACCAGATTAAATTCTGGAATTTTTCCCAATCGCAGTAAATCCAGCACGGCAACCAAATGCGGTGGATCATTGCGCGACATGGTGGCGCAACCGCATCCTTTTTTATTGAATTGATATTCTGGTATATCACTTAAATTCACTACACTGATATTTTTATCACGACACTCTTCACGCAAGTTTTTAACAAAATGATTTTCCGTACCAATCGCATACTTCGCAGTACCCGCACGATCTGCTGTTACAAAATCCCATAAATAAGCTGTCGAACCACAACCATCTGCAACTGACACTACTTCATGACGACATTCTGGATGCACCAGCACATGATAGCCTTGCGCACGCCAATGCTCGACCATGGCTGCACGATAATAGGCATGCACACCGCATTCACTGGAAAATAAAATCAGGCTGGCCTGATCAAATTGACAAATAACATCCGCTGCTTGCTGCGCCAAAACAAATTGCGCACCTGACTGTCCTGCCGGCCAATATGCAATTTTATCCCGCGGAATTTGCAACCAGGCAGCTACGTTTTCCCCCATATGTCTATCGGGAATAAATAATATTTTTTTATTTTGTTTTAATGCCCATGCAAATATTTTTTTTACATTGGAACTCGTACACACCGCACCACCTTGCGCACCTGTCATCGCCTTGATGCGACCAGATGTATTCATATAGCAAATCGGCATGATGTTATTATCACCATAACGTTCATTTAACTGCTGAATCGCAGGCTTTACCATAAAATCCTTGGCAAACATTTCCATCGTGCAACCAGATTTTGGATTGGTAATATAAACATGTTGATCAGGATGCGCGAGTATGCTGATGGATTCCGCCATAAAATGTACGGCTGATTCGACGATAATTTTTTTCTGCGGTTGCTGATACGCCATTAATGCTAATTGATAAGAATCTGCAATCGTGCCGCCAAAGTATTTGATCATTTTTACAATTTCACCACCCATGTAATAATGTGCGAGTAGTAGTAATGAGTCGCCAAAATAATTAATGGCAGATTCCATATAAGGCTGCATCCACATGAGTGTTGTCAAAATATCACGATCAGGTAATGCCTGATATTCCTCTGCATAAGGCAAGAATTCTTTTTGATACCAGTCCATGGGATAATCATCCTGACAGATATTCATCACTGCAGGAATGAAATGCGAAGTGGATGGTGGCGTGAAATAAGAATGAGACATGTTTTTTAAACCTTATATTTATTACAAATCACACTGCATGGATAAATCTGCACTGAATATTGAATGCGTCAAACGGCCAATCGAAATAAAATCCACACCACACGCTGCAACTTCACTCACATTATCCAGATTAATATTGCCAGATGCTTCTGTTGCAATGCGCGATTCGCAAAGCGCCACACAGGCAGCAAGCTCTGTCAGATTCATGTTGTCCAGCAAAACACGTGTTGTTTTATGTAATCCATTTTTGAGAACAATGTTTAATTCATTTCTATTACGCACTTCAACAATTACTGGATAGTGTTGCGTAATATCATCGGGCAACTGTGATAATGAATGTTCAATACCGCCTAAAAAATCAGTATGCGTATCCTTGATCATCAACGCATCATACAATCCCATGCGATGATTGACGCCACCACCACATTGCACAGCATATTTTTCAAGACGACGTAAGCCAGGCGTTGTCTTGCGTGTATCCAGAATTTTGGCTGAAGTATGCCTGACTGCATCAACATATTGCCGCGTTACCGTAGCAATGCCAGATAAACGTTGTAAAAAATTAAGCAGGGTACGCTCGGCTTTTAACATCACTCGCGCAGGCGCAATTATGCTTAACAAGGTATCGCTAGGCGCGCACCACTCACCATCCTGAATATGAAAATGACATTCATGATCATGACTTAATTTATTCAGCAATGGTTTGACAATCGCTGCGCCGGAAAAAATAATCGGCGCAGGATGTTTGGAAATAATTTTCGCCTGATAGTTTTTATTGCCCGAATCGCTAAATAACAAATCACTGGTTATATCTTCATATGCAATACCGAGATCTTCCACCAGCGCAAGCTGCAATAGTTGTTCGTCATTTGAATTCAGGCAATAAGCGGTCATTTGTTTGAACGCACGATTTTCAATTCGAACTCATCGAGATTAATTTTATCGTTGGCACGTCCTGCAAGGACATCGGTTAATATTTTAACCAAGGAGCTCTCCTTATCCAACTTAATTGATGTGATATGTTTATTATATTCCTGAAACATCATAAGAATATTGAAATAATTGCAACCTCCCAAGCCAATTAACAGATCATGAAATTCTTGTGTAACCATTCCAACTGGATGTTCAGCATTAATAATTTTCATGACTTGATTCTTATCATCATTTTTTATCGCCAGCAAAAGATTACTAAAAATTTTAACGCGTCTGCTAACAGTTGGATCACCAATTACCCCATTTGCAATTTTAGCTTCCAGATATTCATGTATGGCAAACAAACCTGTGTGCTGAACGAGTAAATCCATGTATTCATTTTTGGAAATTTTAGTACCATCACAAAAAATACTGGCAACTGGCTTCGTTACACTCTTGCATCTGAGATTAATCAGTTGATACGCCGTAAAATTTTTTCCGATGAGTGTGTGTTTCGTAAAACATTGGGTATCTTTTGCAATCTGGATTTTTTCTTCAATACTATATGTGTTTGCCAGCAAATAATTTTTCACCTCATCCTTACTTCCATAAAATGCAAGCGCAGCAATCTTTGGCCAGCCATAATATTCGCCGGTTGCATCTTTTATTCGACCAGAATCTGGATTCGCATATGACTCCATATAAAAACTCCTCTTGAAATTAAATTACGACTGATGTTTTCTTGCTGATAAAATTTTATAAATTCCCATCAGGCTGATAATAATCCACGCTATTTCAATGACAAATGCTGAAAGATTAAAATCGAATAATAAGGAATATAAAATAAGTGATGCGGCTAACAAGTTATATATCTGATATTTCAGACTGTGTGATGAAATCCGATTCGTGCTTAATAAAAAAAATGCCAGTAATAATAAGAATGCACCAAATAATCCAATGAAATTGGATGTCATGTGTAGAAAGTCGTACATGTTTAATCTCCGTGTTATTTACGTTTAATCGTTATGGGAGTCTATCATTCTGTAAAGGAGCGCTGTCATCCTGAGCGCTGTCATCCTTCTGACGGAGAGCTGTCATCCTGAGCACGCTCTTGTTCTTGTGCGAAGGATCTCTCAATAAAAGTTCACGGATTCTTCATGAGATCCTTCGCACAAGAACAAGAGCGTGCTCAGGATGACAGCTCTCCGTCAGAAGGATGACAGCGCTCCTTTACAGAATGACAGCTCTCCACACAAACACCACCTAACCTTTCACCATCTCCAGCGCTTCGCGTATCACGCTCACATCCGCATCTTTTTTATGCGCATGCTGGCTCAAATAACGGCGCCATTTTCCTGCACCACGTAAGCCCTGAAATAACCCCAAAATATGACGCGTGATACTATTCAACCTCACTCCTTTCTGCATCTCTGCCTGCACATACGGCAGATACGAATCAATAACCTCATCGCGTGTCTTACCCGATGAGGAAAAATATTGACGCTGAATTTCAGCTAAAAAATACGGATTCGAATAAGCTTCGCGTCCAATCATCACGCCATCGACATGCAACAAATGTGCATCAATATCGGCAAGCGTTTTAATGCCGCCATTCAAAATGATATTTAAGCCAGGAAAATCTTTTTTGATTTGATACACCACTTCATAACGCAGCGGTGGAATTTCACGATTCTGTTTTGGACTTAAACCATTTAACCACGCTTTACGTGCGTGAATGATAAAAGTATTACAGCCAGCATGGGCAATTTGCGTCATGAAATTTTGTAATTCAGCATAACTATCCGCATCATCCACACCAATACGACATTTAACCGTAACAGGAATATTCACGTTTGCACGCATCGCCATCACACATTCTGCTACTAGCGAAGGTTCCAGCATCAGACATGCACCAAACCGTCCTTTGCTCACGCGTGGACTGGGACATCCAACATTCAAATTAATTTCATCATAACCATATTGCTGACCTAATATGGCCGCGCGTGCCAACAATGCCGGATCACTGCCGCCTAATTGCAAGGCAACAGGATGTTCGAGTGCATCAAATCCCAGTAAATAATCCACATCACCATGCGCCAATGCGTGTGCAGTAATCATTTCGGTATAAAGCAAAACATCTGGCGCGATCAAGCGCAGGAAATAGCGATCGTGCTTGTCAGTACAATCCATCATGGGAGCGACAGAGATGAGAGGTTTATTATTCATTTTTATACTCGTGCAGCCAATTCTTCTTCACCGTGAACTGGCATCATGGTGCTCCATTGCTTGCAACCCGGACAATGCCAATGCAGCGATTTACCAGAAAAACCACAGGAATGACATTGATATTCTGGTTTGGTCGCTAAAAGTTTTTTCATTAAATTCTGCAGGATTTGCAAATCTTCACGCGCCCTGCCTTCCGCACTGGAAATATAAATATTGACGAATATGGATAACCCACGCAGCGATGGATAACGACGCACATAATCTGCTACGAATGTTGCAGCAACTTTATCACCTTTGCGCTTGCGTATACGTTCAGCAAGAATGAGCGCCACAGGTACACGCGGATGTTCATCCAGTAATTGCTTGAGATATATCACCAGCTTTTCTTCTTCACCTAATTTTTCATAACAGGATGCGAGTAAATCAATTGATTCAGAAAGAAAATCAGGATTTTGTGACTGGATTTTTTTGAGGCTTTTAAGCGCGCCTTTGTAATCAGCCTGATCCATCAATATTTTTGCCTGTAATAAACTCGCCCGTGCGCAACTTTTATCAGTAGCCAGTGCCTTATCCAGCCAAATCAGTGCGGCTTCATGATGTCGCTTGATGGATTCTGCTTCAGCCAGTTCGCAATAATATTGTGCGATGATGGGTTGCATATTCTGATGAGTGAGCGATGCGTATTGCGATGCCATGGTGATCGCATTATTCCAGTCTTTTGCTTGCTGATAAATATCAATTAATGTTTGCAAGGCGCGTGCAGAATGCGATTTGGTATTAACTAATTCGAGAAATATTCTTTCCGCTCTATCGAGCATGCCTGCGCTTAAATAATCCTGACCCAATTCATACAGCGATTGTTCACGTACGACTTTTTCCAGTTGCGGACGCGCAATAAGATTTTGATGAATGCGAATCGCACGATCCACTTCACCACGACGTCTAAATAATTTGCCAACTGCTAAATGTGTTTCAACGGTATCACTATCGACTTCCAGCATCTTGATGAATATATCAACTGCTTTATCAGTTTCTTCATTTAATAAAAAATTGAGACCAATCAGATAATCACGCGGGATATTTAATTTACGTGGCGGTGTTTCTTCTGGACGAGAACGCGCTCCAAGCCTGTACGCTATGGCAATGCACGCCAGAAAAAATAATATGCCAACCCATTTCATTTAGACTTTGTCCTGCAAGGGAATGGCTCGCAAGTTATCAACTTCCTTTTCCACTAATTGCAAGCGTTGTTTTAATCGGTAATTAATTAATTTGGATTTGATCAACAACCAGAAACCTACCATCATGCCTATCAGACATCCCAAGGCAAATACCAATACGAGCAAGAGTGATAACGGCATCGTGGAATTGCCAAAGTAATAATTGATCGTCACAGATTCGGAATTTAATGTCGCAAACGTCATGCCAAATAATACGATAACGAGTAAAAAGAAATAACTGATGATACGCAATTTCACCTCCTGTTAATTCGGATACTACTCAATCACCTTCAAGCCACCCATGTACGGTTGCAGTGCTGAAGGAATATGTATACGTCCTAATTCATCCTGATAATTCTCAACAACGGCAATCAGGGTACGGCCAATTGCCAATCCAGAACCATTCAGTGTATGCACAAGTTCAATCTTGCCAGCAGCATCACGGAAACGTGCTTTCATGCGACGCGCCTGAAAAGCTTCCATATTACTGCACGAAGAAATTTCACGATAACATTGTTGTCCAGGCAGCCAGACTTCCAGATCATATGTTTTAGCCGAGGAAAATCCGACATCACCCGTACACAAGGTGACAACACGATAAGGTAATTCCAGCCGTTTTAGCACGGTTTCTGCATGACCCGTCAATTCTTCCAGCGCTTGCCAGGACATGTCAGGTTTGACAATCTGCACTAATTCCACTTTTTCAAATTGATGCTGACGCAACATGCCTTTGATATCTTTGCCATACGAACCCGCTTCACTTCTAAAACAGGAACTATAACAAACATATTTTAATGGCAATTGATCTTCAGCAAGAATCTGATCACGCATCGTATTTGTCACGGGTACTTCAGAAGTGGGAATCAGATAATATTCATTCACGCCATTTACAGAAAACACATCTTCTTTCAAATTAGGAAATTGTCCTGTGCCATACATACTGGTGGCATTCACCATCGAAGGAACATAAATTTCCTGATAACCATGTTCATTGATATGCAAATCGAGCATGAACTGACTGAGTGCGCGTTGCAGTTTCGCCATTGCTCCGCGTAACACGACAAAACGTGCACCAGTGATTTTTGCTGCAGTTTCGAAATCCATCAAACCGTGTTTTGCACCTAATTCAACATGATCCTTTGGAGTAAAGGAAAATTTTTTCGGCTCGCCAATCGTGCGTACGACAACATTATCTTCTTCACTTTTTCCTTCAGGAACGGATTCATGTGTCACATTGGGAATGCGTGCGAGATAATCATCGAGCTCAACTTGAATCGCAGCAAACTCTTCTTCTACTTTTTTCAGTGAATCACTTAATTCCTTGAGACTTTTTAATGCTTCATCAACATTTTTTCCTGATGCCTTGGCAATGCCAACTTCCTTTGAGCGTACATTGCGTTCATTCTGCAAATCCTGCATTTTGACTTGCAACTGCTTGCGTTTATCTTCCAGCGTATTGAATTTTGCGATATCCAGAACAACACCGCGCTTTTTTAATTGCGCGGCGACTGTTTCCATGGAACCACGTACAAGTTTGGGATCAAGCATGTTATGTCGTTACCTCACCTAAAACTTCCGCTGTCTTTTTACCCATTTCTGCTGGTGAACGCACAATATAAACGCCTGCTTCTTCCAGTACTTTAAATTTTTCTGCGGCTGTTCCTTTACCACCAGCAATAATCGCACCCGCATGACCCATGCGTTTGCCAGCAGGAGCCGTCACACCAGCTATATAGGCAACGACTGGTTTGCTGACATGTGTTTTGATGAATGCGGCTGCTTCTTCTTCAGCACTACCACCAATTTCGCCAACCATCACGATGATTTCTGTTTGCGGATCTTTTTCAAACAAGGCCAGTACATCAATAAAATTCGTGCCCGGAATAGGATCGCCACCAATGCCAACACATGTGCTTTGACCCAGATTTAAATCCGAAGTTTGTTTGACTGCTTCATACGTGAGTGTGCCTGAACGCGAAACAATACCCACTTTACCAGGTTTATGAATATAACCAGGCATGATGCCAATTTTGCATGCACCTGGTGTAATAACACCTGGACAATTAGGACCAATCAGACGCACATCTTTATGTTGATCAATACAGGCTTTGACTTCCAGCATATCCAGCACTGGAATCCCTTCAGTAATACAGACAATTAATTTCACGCCGGCATCCACTGCTTCCAGAATGGAATCCTTGCAATAAGGAGCAGGAACATAAATGACACTGGCATCTGCCTGCGTTTCTTTCATGGTTTCAGCCACGGTGTTAAATACAGGTAAACCAAGATGTGTCTGACCACCTTTTTCTGGTGTGACACCACCAACCATTTTTGTGCCATAACTGATTGCCTGTTCAGAATGCAATGTGCCTTGCTTACCAGTAAATCCCTGACAAATAACTTTTGTGTTTGCGTTTACAAGAATACTCATGACATCACCTTTATTTTTTAACCGCTTCGACCACTTTTTTCGCGGCATCTGTGAAGCTGGTTGAAGCAATAATATTTAAACCACTTTCTGCCAGCATTTTTGCGCCGATATCTGCATTATTTCCTTCAAGTCTGACAACAACTGGAAGTGCTGTGCCAATATCTGCAACCGCACCAATAATGCCTTCAGCAATTAAATCACCGCGCACAATGCCGCCGAAAATATTAATGAGAATGGCTTTGACTTTTTTATCTGACAAAATAATCTTGAACGCTTCTGAAACACGTTCCTTGGTCGCACCACCACCGACATCCAGAAAGTTTGCAGGATTGCCGCCATGCAGCTTGATCATATCCATGGTTGCCATCGCAAGACCGGCACCATTTACCATGCAACCAATATCACCATCCAGTGCGATGTAATTTAATTCCCAGTCACGTGCGTGATTTTCACGCTCATCTTCCTGACTGGCATCACGCATGGCGCGTAATTCTGGTTGTCGATAAAGCGCATTGTCATCAATATTTATTTTGGCATCGAGGCACAATAAATTGCCTTGTTTAGTGATGACCAATGGATTAATTTCCAGCATGCTCAAATCCTTGTTCACCATCATCTTGCCCAAACCAGATAACAAATTGACGAATTGCTTGATCTGCTCGCCTTTCAATCCCAGACCAAAAGCAAGGTCACGTCCCTGATAAGGCATGACGCCAACCAGCGGATCGACCGTAATCGTGAGGATTTTTTCTGGTGTGTGTTCGGCGACTTTTTCAATTTCAACACCACCTTCAGTGGATGCCATAAACACAATGCGCTGTTTGGAACGATCAATGACTGCGCCTAAATATAATTCGTGTGCAATGTCACAGGGTTCTTCAATTAATACCTGATTAACAGGCTGACCTTCAGCAGTGGTTTGATAAGTCACCAGATGCGTGCCCAATAATGAACGCGTGACTTCTGCCACTTCTTCCCTGGTGGAAACCAGTTTAACGCCACCTGCTTTACCACGTCCGCCAGCATGCACTTGTGCCTTGACTACAAAACGCGGTGTTTTCATTTTGTCAGCAATATGAACCGCTTCTTCCACGCTGGAAGCCACTTCGCCTTTGGAAACCGGCAACCCATATTGTGATAGTAATTGTTTCGCTTGATACTCATGAAGATTCATTGCATTCACCTATCTAATTGTTACTTGTTTATATACAAACACCCTCACCCCTACCCCTCTCCCCTCGTTGAAAAACACTCCGGGAGAGGGGAGCTCTCCGTCGAAATTGAACTTAAACTTCCAGCAACAAGGGGAGCTCTCCGTCGAAATTGAAGTTAAACTTCCAGCAACATTCGTGTTGGATCTTCAAGTAATTCTTTAATCGATACGAGGAAAGTCACGGATTCCTTGCCATCAATCAATCGATGATCATAGGAAAGCGCTACATACATCATCGGACGAATCACAATCTGTCCATTCTCAACCACTGGACGTTCCTGAATTTTATGCATACCTAAAATCGCACATTGCGGTGCATTGATGATGGGCGTCGCCATTAATGAGCCAAATACGCCACCATTGGTGATTGTAAATGTGCCACCCTGCATTTCTTCCAGTGTCAATTTGCCAGTACGCGCCTTGTCCGCATATTCAGCAATTTTTGCTTCAATCTCAGCCATGCTCATTTGATCAGCATTACGTAATACGGGAACAACAAGACCACGTTCGGTTGAAACGGCAACACCAATGTCAAAATAACCGTGATAAACAATATCATTGCCATCAATCGAGGCATTCACCGTCGGGGCACGTTTTAATGCTTCTACACAAGCCTTGACGAAAAATGACATGAAACCCAAACGGGTCTGATATTTCTTTTCAAATTTTTCACGATAACGACTACGCACATCCATCACCGGCGCCATATTGATTTCATTGAAGGTGGTAAGCATCGCGGTATTTTGTGTGACTTCCAGCAAACGTTCAGCAATACGCGTACGCATGCGTGTCATGGGAACACGTTTCTCTGGTCTATCACCCTGCATTTGTGTATCTGTCTCTGAACCACTCATGGCAGACATCGCATTTTCACGTGTAATGCGTCCGCCTTTACCTGTACCAGTCACATGCGAGACATCGATATCATGCTCTGCAATGACTCGCCGTACAGATGGACTAAGCGGTGGCTGTTTTTCATTGGCAGATTTTGCTGCTGGAGGTGTTTCTGATTTCGCTGGCGCGCTTTTTTCCTTGCTGGATTCATTGGCTGGTGCTTTTTCCTGTTTGCTTTCCTGCTTCGGTTTTTCTTCTGCCGAAGCCGCTCCACCTTCTTCAATCACTGCAATCACTTCCTGAGCGTGCACAGTGCTGCCGCTCTGTTTGATAATTTCCTTGAGGATGCCATCTGTTGGAGAGGGAACTTCAAGCATTACTTTATCTGTTTCCAGGTCTACGATATTTTCATCGCGAGATACCTTGTCACCAGCTTTTTTATGCCAGGTAGAAACGGTTGCATCAGTAATGGATTCTGGTAACAGTGGAACTTTGACCTCGATTGTCATTTCAGTTTCCTCTCTATTTCATTAATGCCTTGGTAATGATTTCTTCTTGCTCTTTTTCATGCACAGCATGATAACCCACTGCAGGTGATGCAGAAGGCAATCTGCCAACATATCGCAACTTTTGCCCGTTTGAAAGAAATTGCGTGATGATGGGTGACATCGTCGACCATGCGCCCTGATTCTGCGGTTCTTCCTGACACCATATAAAATCTTTTACGTTTGCATATTGCGCGATAACTTTCTGGAACATTTCTTCAGGAAAAGGATATAACTGTTCCATACGCACGATGGCAATATTTTCTATTTTTGCCTCTCTTCGATGTTGCAATAATTCGTAATAAATTTTTCCGGAAGTAAGAATTAATCGATCGACTTTTTTATTATCCAGCTCATCCACTTCTGGAATAATTAACTGAAATTCGCCATCAGCCAAATCTTCCAGACTGGAAACAGCGAGTGGATTACGCAACAAACTTTTTGGTGTCATGACAATTAATGGTTTGCGACAAGCACGTACCATTTGTCTGCGTAATAAATGAAAAATTTGTGCTGGTGTGCTTGGCACACAAACTTGCATATTATCCTGAGCGCACAATTGCAAATAACGTTCCAGTCGTGCTGAGGAATGTTCTGGTCCCTGACCTTCATAACCATGCGGTAACAACATGACAAGTCCACATAATCTCAGCCATTTTTGTTCACCGGAACTGATGAATTGATCAATGACAACTTGCGCACCATTGGCAAAATCACCAAATTGTGCTTCCCATATCACGAGAAAATTGGGTTCAGCTGTGGAATAACCATATTCAAATGCGAGTACAGCTTCTTCAGATAAAAGTGAATCAACAATATTAATTTGTGCTTGCTGCGGTGAAACATGACTCAGTGGAATATAAACATTTGCAGATTCCTGATCATGCAAAACAGCATGTCTATGAGCAAACGTTCCGCGACCTGCATCCTGTCCACATAAGCGAATGGGAAAACCTTCATCCAGCAAGGTGGCATATGCCATGGTTTCGGCATATCCCCAGTTTAGTGGCATTTCACCATCTGTCATTTTTGTGCGGGCTTCCAGAACTTTTTTGACTTGTGGTTGCAAGATAAATCCTTCTGGAAATTCATCCATTGATCTTGCCAGTGCCTGCAATTTTTTGACTGGAACACCGGTGTCTGCTTTTTCAGTCCAGTTTTTTCCAACAAATGGATCCCAGTTAACTGCATATTCATAAGATGCAGGACCATTGGTTGCATCAACAACACGCTCTCCCTTGTCCAGCGTTTCACGATACTGATCTGCAATTTTCTTTTCATCACCTGATTGAATGACGCCCTCATTAATTAATTTTTCAGCGTAAATCGCATAGGGAACTGGCATGGCTTTGATGGATTGATACATGACTGGTTGTGTAGCAGAAGGTTCATCTGCTTCATTATGTCCATGACGGCGGTAACAAACCAGATCAATGACAACATCACGCTTGAAGGTATTACGATAATCTGTCGCAAATAATGCTGCGAAATAAACTGCTTCCGGATCATTTGCATTCACATGCAATATTGGCGGCTCCACCATTTTTGCAACGTCCGTGCAATAAATTGTTGAACGCGCATCTTTCGGATTACTGGTAGTAAATCCTACCTGATTGTTTATGACGATATGCACAGAACCACCTACTGTGAACCAGCGTGTTTGTGACATATTGAAAGTTTCCATCACCACACCTTGTCCTGCAAACGCAGCATCACCGTGTATCTGAATGGGTAACACTTGTTTTTGTGTGGTATCACGACGACGACGTTGACGTGCGCGCACGGAACCTTGTACCACTGGGGAAACAATTTCCAGATGTGATGGATTAAACGCAAGTGCAATATGCACATAACCATAAGGTGTTTTTACATTTGATGAATAACCGAGATGATATTTGACATCACCTGAATGTGTTGCAGAAATACCTTTGCCTTCAAATGCATTAAATATTTCACGCGGTTCCTTGCCGATAATATTAACCAGCACATTTAATCGTCCACGATGCGCCATGCCAATCACGGTTTCACGAATGCCTGCTTCTGCACTGCGATTAACAATCGTATCCAGCATGGGAATTAAACTGTCGCCGCCTTCAAGTGAAAAACGTTTCTGGCCGACATATTTGAATCCGAGATATTTTTCGAGACCATCGGCTACGATTAATCTATCGAGAATATGTTTTTTTTCTTCACTGGAAGGTTTGAAATTCGTCCAGCCTTGCTCAATACGTTCACGTATCCATTCCACTTCTTCCACACGATCGATATGCATATATTCAAAACCAATCGTGTTGCAATACACTTTACGCAAACCATCATTGATTTCAGCCAGTGTTGCACTTGACTTGTTCAAACCAGCGAATGAACCAACATTAAAAGTTTTATTTAAATCCTGATCGGTAAATCCGTAATAACCTAACTCCAGTGTGGAGTTGTAAATTTTATTGCGAATTTTTAATGGATCGATATCTGCCTGCAAATGTCCTGAGCGGCGATAAGCAGCAATCAACTCAATCACTCGTTCCTGTTGTTCGTCATGCCAGGTATTGGTTCCTGCTGATGTGGTTCTTGCGGAGTGAGATGCAAGCTCGAGGAATTGCTCACGAACGGCAGCGTGGGAAGTATCTGGTGTATTTCTGGGCAAGCGCTGCAGCAAATCATTAAAATATTTTTTCCATTCGGCGGGAACACTGTCTGGATCAGCCAGCCAGGATTCATACATTTCTTCCAGATATTCTTCATTACCAGAGGCAAGATAAGAATCCTGCCACAGCTCGTTCATGGTTTTCACCGGAGTAGTCATGCGCAATCTCTAAATTAATGTTATCAATCAAGTCATTATATCTTTTACTTCATGATAATCATGAAGATTTTTCGAGCATTTCTTCCTTGATATTATTAATCGCTTCGAGTGGATTCAGATCCTTGGGGCAGACGTCAACGCAGTTCATAATACCACGGCAACGGAAGAGACTATATGGATCTTCCAGATCATGCAAACGCTCATCCGTATGCGTATCACGGCTGTCAGCGATGAAGCGATAAGATTGCAGCAATGCCGCAGGTCCCATGTATTTATCAGGATTCCACCAGAACGATGGACAGGAAGTTGTACAACAGGCGCACAGGATACATTCATATAAACCATCCAGCTTTGCCCTTTCTTCCGGCGATTGCAAACGCTCAATGGCAGGCGGTGGCGCATCATTCTGCAAATAAGGTTTGGCTTTTTCATATTGCGCATAAAATTGTGTCATATCGACCACCAGATCGCGTATGACAGGCAAACCCGGCAGCGGACGAATAACAACCGGTTCAGTGAGCGATGCCAGATTGGTGATACAGGCAAGACCATTTCTGCCATTAATATTCACACCGTCTGATCCGCACACACCTTCACGACAGGAACGACGCACGGTAAGCGTTTCATCCATTTTATTTTTGATCACTATTAAAACATCCAGCACCATGACGCAGTTATGTTCTTTTATATCGACATCATAATCCTGCATATATGGCTTTTGATCAGTTTCAGGATTGAAGCGGTAAATGGAAAAACGCATAGTTAAATCCTCATCATCAATTGTTCTCTTCACGCTCACGTAATTTGATTGGTTCCATGCCTTCCGGTTTCATGTTAACTGCACGGAAAGTAATGCGACCATCTTCGAAATAGAGCGTATGTTTGAGCCAGTGTTCATCATCACGATCAGGATAATCGAGACGCGCATGCGCACCACGACTTTCTGTACGCGTATCCGCACAATGAGCAGTCGCCACCGCTGTTGCCAGCAGATTATCCAGTTCCAGCGCTTCAATACGTGCCGTATTAAAACATTCACTCTTGTCTTTAATGCTGGCGTAGTTCAAGCGATCCTTTAACTCTTCCAGCTTTAAAAAGCCGCTTTCCATATATTCAGCGGTACGGAATACACCGAAATCATCCTGCATGACTTTCTGCAGGGCGGAACGCACTTCATCCACGCTTTCGCCTTTTTCATTACCGTTCCAGCGATACAGGCGTGACAAGGCGCGTTCAATATCATCATTGCTGGCTTCATTGAAATGTAAACCCTGGGTGATACTTTCGCGAACATGCAAACCAGCAGCGCGACCAAATACAATCAGATCCAGCAAGGAATTTGCACCGAGACGATTGGCACCATGTACGGAAACACAAGCACATTCGCCAGCAGCATATAATCCATCAATCACGACATCTTCGCCTTTGGCATTTTGTGTCAGCACCTGACCATGATAATTGGTTGGAATGCCACCCATGAGGTAATGACAGGTTGGCACGACAGGTATCGGCTCTTTAATAGGATCAACACCAGCGAATGTCATGGCAAGTTCACGGATAGCAGGCAAACGTGATTTGATAATATCTTCACCCAGATGATCAGCTTTCAATAACACATAATCACCTTTTGGTCCCGCTCCCCTGCCTTCACGAATTTCAATCGCTGAACAACGCGAAACAATATCACGACAGGATAAATCCTTGAGATGCGGCGCATAACGCTCCATATAACGTTCGCCGTTTTTATTAATGAGATAACCACCTTCACCACGTACGCTTTCACTGATCAATGAACCTGAACCATAAATGCCTGTTGGATGAAATTGCCAGAATTCCATATCCTGCAATGGATAACCTGCACGTAATGCCATGCCGAAACCATCGCCAGTATTAATATGAGCATTGGTCGTGGATTGAAAGATACGTCCTGCACCACCAGTTGCCAGAATCACAGCACGCGCCTGCAAAAACACCACTTCGCCAGTTTCAATGCAAATGGCAGTCAGTCCCGCAATACCTTTCGGTGTGGTCACAAGATCGAGTGCAAACCATTCGTTAAAAAATCTTGTCTTTGCCTGCAGATTTTTCTGATACAGGGTATGCAGCATCGCATGACCGGTTCTATCTGCTGCAGCACAAGTACGATGCGCCTGTTCCTTGCCATATTCACGTGTGGCACCACCGAATGCGCGCTGATAAATCTTGCCATCATCGAGACGCGAAAATGGCAAACCCATGTGTTCCAGTTCATAAATCGATTGCGGTGCATTCTTGCACATGTATTCAATCGCATCCTGATCGCCTAAAAAGTCTGAACCCACAACGGTATCGTACATATGCCAACGCCAATCATCAGGCTCAATATTACCCAATGCGGCGTTAATACCACCCTGGGCTGAAACAGTATGGGATCGCGTCGGAAATACTTTGGAAATAACAGCTACATTCAAACCTGATTGCGCCAATTCAATGGATGAACGCAAACCAGCACCACCACCACCAACAATTACTGCATCAAATGTATGTATTGCAACTTTCATCTAGACACTCCATAAAATCAAAATGCCCCAGAAAAAGCAGGCAAACAACATAAGCAGAACCAGAAAGTTCAGTATGCTGCGAATAACAAAAGGTTTGACGTAATCGGTAAACACTGTCCAGATACCAATCCACGCGTGAAATAATAATGAGGTGATAAATAATATGCTAAATACTTTCATCCATTGTTGTGCAAATAAGCCATGCCATTCAGCAAATGACAAACCTGGATGAAATAGCAGATAAAAAATGAGAGCCAGTGAAAAAACTGCCATGTAAATAGCAGACATGCGTTGAACAATCCACTCGCGTAAGCCGTTTACCATAACCATACCCCTGCCAGAATCACTAATAATGCGGAAATAATACAGGTGAGCCAGGCAGTCAATCTGCCCATTTTCAGTGTATCGCCAAGATGAATATCAGAAAGTAAATGGCGAATACCTGCGATAAGATGAAAAATAAAAGGTACAAGACACGCCCAGAGAATTATTTTAACCAGCATGTTTTGCATTCCCTGCTGCAAATAATCGTAACCATCACTGGTCAATGAATAACTCAGCAGCCAAAGTACAAAAGGAATACACAATAACAGGAACACGCCTGAAACACGGTGCAAAATTGAAACAATCGCAGGGATGGGAAAATGAATCGTAAATAGATTCAGGTTTATCGGTCGAGGTCGGTTCACTCTCTGGTTCCTTAAAAATTGGGGTCACAAACTGGGGGATTATATTATTGGGATTTTTTTAAATCAAACATAAAGCCAATAGATCACTCCAGAATAAAATGGTTTAATATCCAGACTAATCACACCCTATGGAGACACAAAATGGCGGCAGATGACAAAGCCATACTAACTGTTAAAGGTAAAACCATCGAATTAAACGTTCTTTCCGGCACAATGGGCCCGGATGTCATTGATATCGGACCTTTATTAAAGGATGGTTATTTCACCTACGACCTTGGCTTTAATTCCACCGCAGCCTGTGAATCCAGCATCACTTATATTGATGGCGACAAGGGAATATTATTGCATCGCGGCTATCCCATTGAACAACTGGCCAGTCAGTCCAGCTTCCTTGAAGTCTGTTATCTCCTCTTAAATGGTGAATTACCCACCAAAGAACAATATGAAGCCTTTACCCACGATGTGACACAGCACACGATGGTGCATGAACAAATCCGTAATTTTTTTAATGGCTTTCGACGTGATGCCCATCCCATGGCGATCATGGTAGGTGTAGTCGGTGCCTTGTCTGCGTTTTATCACGATACGCTGGATATCAATAATCCTGAACATCGCGCAAGCTCTGCCCTGCGTTTAATAGCTAAAATGCCGACGATTGCTGCCATGTGCTATAAATACTCGATTGGCCAGCCTTTCATGCAGCCCAGAAACAAATTGCATTATGCAGAAAACTTTTTGCACATGATGTTTGGTACACCCTGTGAAGAAACCACACCTAATCCCGTGCTCGCGCGCGCACTTGATCGAATTTTTATCCTGCATGCTGATCACGAACAAAATGCATCGACTTCCACTGTCCGTCTTGCAGGTTCTACGGGTGCGAATCCATTTGCCTGTATTTCTGCTGGAATTGGCGCATTATGGGGACCTGCTCATGGTGGTGCGAATGAAGCAGTATTAAATATGCTGCATGAAATTGGAGATGTCTCGCGCATCAATCAATTTATCAAACGCGCAAAAGACCCCAATGATACTTTTCGCTTGATGGGATTTGGTCATCGTGTTTATAAAAATTATGATCCGCGCGCCAAAGTGATGCGTGAAACCTGTCATGAAGTGCTGGAAGCAGTTGGTGCGCATAATGATCCCATTTTCAAACTTGCCATGGAGCTTGAGAAAATTGCCTTGCAGGATGATTATTTCATCCAGAAAAAACTGTATCCCAATGTGGATTTTTATTCCGGCATTACCTTGAGTGCAATTGGCATTCCTTCAGCGATGTTTACCGTGATTTTTGCATTGGCAAGAACCGTTGGCTGGGTTGCGCAATGGAATGAAATGATCAGCAATCCTTATCGTCTCGGTAGACCACGACAATTATATCGGGGCTTGCGTGAGCGCGATTTTATTAAGATGGAGTCACGATAACTCAACCGTCTTTTTGCTCAGGATATGCCTGACAATCGACAGGATTTTTTTATTCGATGTTTTCGATTTGATTAACACATGGTCGACCATGGTTTTGTATTGCATCGGCAATTCATAGGCAGAATAAATAATCACAGGAATTTGTTTACTGCGCAGCTCAGGAAGAAGCTGACTGCCAGCGCCATCCGGCAACATCAAATCCAGAATGACGACATCAAACATTTGCTTTTGCAACAAATCACGTGCTGCCTGAATCGATTTGACATGATAAATATTACCTTCTGCATTGAGAGTTCGCTGAATCAGCACAGCAATATCCATATCATTTTCAACAAACAAAATATTAGCTGATTTGTTTGCCGCAGTAGTTTCATACACACTCACAGAATGATCAATGACAGGTATGACGCCTGGTAAATCAAAATAAAATGTCGTGCCATTTTTGCCAGTCGTATATGCAATATCACCATGCAAATTGTCGATAATCGCTTTTGAGATACTCAAACCCAGACCCGTTCCACCTTTTGCTCGCGATACAGTAGAATCTTCCTGCGCAAACTTTTGGAATATACGTTTACGAAATTCCTCTGAAATTCCTGGACCCTTATCGCTCACTGATACACGCACTGCATCTCCCAGTGCTGCGATACTGACTGTCACCTGTTCTCCCGCAGGCGTAAATTTAATTGCATTGGAAATCAGATTCGTCAGCACTTGCATTAATTTATCCCTGTCCACATTCACATACAAATTGAGCGGTGTTCCAGAAAATACTATATTTGTGCCGGTTTTAATCGCATAGGGTTGATTCAGGGTAATAGCTTCATCAACAATTGAATGAATATCCAGTGTTTGCAATCTGAATTCCATTTTGCCGGATTCAATTTTTTCGATATCAAGAATATCGTTAATCAATCGCACCAGACGCTCGCTATTTTGTCGGGTAATATCGAGCAATTCCATGGCATCTTCATCCACTTTTCCTGCTGTGCCATCAAGAATTAAATCCAGTGAACCCAGAATGGAAGTTAATGGCGTACGCAATTCATGACTGACTAATGAAACAAATTCATTCTTCATTTTTTCAATTTTTTTACGTTCTGAAATATCGCGAATGATAATGACATAAGACAACTGATTTTCCAGCGACATTTTTGAATAAATAACTTCCGCATTAAAATATTCGCCGTTCTTGTAGCGACCAATCCATTCAACCACTTTCTTGTCGTCCTGCTGGTTAAATTCTTTCGTAAAATCCGGTAATAATGCATTGATATTATCCTCCTGCAAATCATCATTTCCATAATGAAACATATCATTGGTTTGTAAATTGCATGACAGAATACGACCGTGAACATCCACTGTGATAATACTTTCCTGTGCGGAATCAAGAATAGCTGTTTTATATAATTCACTTTCCTGTAATTTTTGTGCGGATTGCGATTGCACAATATATTCACCCATCAAACAGGCAACATAAAACAACATGCCCAGCATGGATTCATCCACGACAAAATTGGTGGTGATAAAAAATTCCAGCATGCCGACTAAATGATTCTTGTGAACGATTGGGATAAAACACGCAGATTTAATGCCATACATTTTTGCTTGTTCTGCACGCACAAAATCAGGATGATCAATGACATTATCAATATATACGGGTTTAAGTGTACGCATGATTTCTCTTTGTATTCCCGTTCCCACTGGCAACGATAATTGTTTCGTTATCTTCGTGAAATCACCAAAATCAGCACGCGTAATTGGCCAGCACATTACACATTTCAATGATTGATCGTCATTTATTTTCCAGTAAGCGGCCATATCAAATGGCATCATTTTGCAGATGGCCTGAATAATCTTGGTAAACGTATCAGAAAATGAATGACTGGATGATAACAGACGAATAATTTCATACTGCATGGCAAGCCGATGTTCAGCAATCTTTTTATCATTAACATCAATAAGAGAGCCCACCATCCTGATTGGTTTTCCGAAATTATTCCAGATAGCACGTCCAGATGCCTGAAACCATTTATACTCACCCGATTTGGCACGCAAGCGATATTCAATTTTGAAAGGTGTTTTATCTTGCAAATGATGCTCAACTTCACTCCATAAACGAGCGTAATCATTCTTGTGCAGGATATTATTAAATGAATCGAGTGTATCTGGGAATTCGCCATTATCATAACCGAGCATTTTTTTAAAATAAGAAGAATAATACACTTCATTGGTAGCGGGATTCCAATCCCACAATCCAATTGCACTTCCTTCTGTTGCAAGCAAATAACGCTTTTCACTGACTAGCAACTTGTCATTCATATCAAGCAATGCTTCCTGCGATTCTTTTTTTGCTTTCAAATATTCATCACGCTTGCGCAGATAACTATTCAAAAGAATAAAACAAAAAAGAAAAATAAATCCGGCTGCAATGCTGCTAATGGATAATTGCCGAATGATGGAAGAAGTGTTTTTCTGATACATTTGCGTACGAATACTCAATAAACGCAATTCTTCATCAACAACTGCCGTTAAAGCCTGTGAGATTGATGTGCTAACAAGAATCCTTCCCTCATCTACAGCAAGTGCTTGCGCCTGGTTTTTATTTACCTTTCCCATTTGCAGGATTTTTTGCATGTAAGTGACTTTTTCATTCACTAATGGTCTCAGTTTGGCAAGATTCGCACGTTGCACAGGATTATCATTAGTTAAAGATTCGAGAGCGATCATGAGTTGACTGATATCAGCAGTAATGACATTCAGATTTTGTATTATTTCCCCATTACTGTTATTGCTAATGACATACAAATTCACCCGCGATTCCATTTCAGCAATATCAAATCTAAGCTGATCTGCCTTGCCAATGACTGTGTAGGTATGCCATACGAGATTATTGGTATTATAAGAACGCCGAAAATGTTGCCACGACAAAATTAGACTCATGATTAGCAAAAGAAATGCTGCAGAAAATAATGAATTGATTATCCATTTATTATCAAGCTTGCTGAACAAGTTAGCTATTTTCATGCTGAACTCACGTTTAATTCTTTATTAATGATTTCCAGTATTTGCTTGAGATCGAATGGTTTTTCAAGATAGGCAAGCACACCCAGCTCTTCTGCTTTTGCTTTCACCTCAGGATTGCCACTCGCGGTAATAATGATAATAGGTGTCGCAGAAAATTTTGGATTGGTAGCAACAAATTCTGCGATTTCAATCCCACTGCCACCAGGCATGGAAATATCCAGCAGAATAAGATCGGGAGCATTCGCCACAATGGCGGTTTTTCCAGTGATTGCATCATAAGCAGCGGCTGTTACAAATCCATTCTTCTGCAACATGATTCTTAAAATTTTTGAAATATTCATATCATCTTCGATGATTAATATTTTCTTTTTCATAATTTCTCCTCATGTTTGTCAGCAACTACCACACGATTGCGACCGGTATCTTTTGCCTGATAGAGTGCCTTATCAGCGGCAATCAATAATTCTTCCAGTGATTTGCCATTCTCAGGAAAAAGTGAAACACCTTGTGAGATAGTAATACTGCCAAGATCAAGGCCTTTATATTCGAGATGCTTTTTTTCAATCACAGTACGCAACATTTCAAGACGTGCGCACACATCCTCCAGTGATTCATTGCAAACGATTATTACAAATTCTTCACCACCCAATCGGCAAACCAGATCGCATTTTTTTACGCAAGCCTGCAATTCACTGGCAACAAATTTTAATACGATATCACCTGCTTCATGGCCAAATTGATCATTGAATTGTTTGAAGTGATCGACGTCTACCATGACGATCATCATTTTTGATTTTGAGCGGAGTATCTTTGTCATTTCCTTGCCGAACACCTGAAAAAGATAACGTCGATTAAATAAACCCGTGAGCGGATCATGTATGGATTGCTCGTGAAGTGTCTGACGCAATTTGATATTGGCAAGCGCAATGGCAATTTGTTCACCCATGGCTATTGCGAGTAATTGTTCGGTGTTTGCTGATTTTTTATCTTCATCTTTCTTGTGTAATTTATCGAATACAATAGTTAATAATCCTAATGTTTGGCTTTGTGCCATTAAAGGTATGCAGATAGAAAGCGTTTCTGGATTAGTAATATGTCGACACTTTACCTGATGTTGCTGACCTGAAAAATAACATTGGCCACGACGCAATGACCAGCAATCATCGGGTAATATAATTTGTTCATCGACGCCTTTTTTTCCCCAGGATGTCATTACTTCAAGATATTCATGATTTTTATCCAGCAAATAAATATCACCACTGCTATCAGGAAATAAATTCTGACAAAACTGTTTAACAACCTGATAAGCTTCCTGATTATTGTGACAGGATTCCAGCATGCCATTCATTTGGCTTAGCAAGGATAAATTGGAATAATTAGCCTGTTGCTCGTTTAATTGTGTTTCCAGTTGTGTATTCACTGTTTCCAGTTTGGATGTGATTGCTTCACGTTCACTTAATTCACCAATCATCTTTTTCCTGGTTTCCATTAATGTCATGACAATTTGTGATAATTGTTGCAATTGAACTTTTTGTTGTTCTGATAATAATTTTGGTTTGCGATCAATGACACACAACGATCCAATTTTATAGCCATTTTCGCTGATCAGCGGCACGCCAGTATAAAAACGTATATTCGGTTCACCTGTAACAAATGGATTATCCCGAAAGCGTTCATCGGTACTTGCATCTTTTATTTCAAAGATACCATTGGAAAGAATAGTGTAAGAGCAAAAGGCAGGATCACGATCTGTTTCTCTCAATCCTGGAGCAAAACCAATGGAAGATTTAAACCATTGGCGATCACGATCAATGAGTGTGATGGAGGAAAGTGGTACATCACAAATGGTTGCTGCAAGATGCACGATAGTATCAAAGATTTTTTCTTCAGCAGTATCGAGAATATGATACTTGTACAATTCCTTTAAACGCTCTTCTTCTTCTGGTGGCTTAGGCGCGGGAATCATTGCCAGCTCCATGCTTTATGTCTGATTTTAATATTATATCTTGTCAGGGAAGGTTAAAAATTAACGAATGCTGCTAATTGCTTAATGAACGGCAATATCACTTGTTTTAATATATTTTTCAAATTATTATCCAGCCATTTTCATTTTCAGGAAAAACCCTTTATTTTAGGAGAAACCCTTTATCATCACTATAATTGCTTGATCCATGGAGTCGAGGAGGATCGAACTCCCGACCTTCGCATTGCGAACGCGACGCTCTCCCAGCTGAGCTACGACCCCTATTTTCGAAGTGATATTATCACATCTTTATTTACACTTTTATCTGGGTTGGTTCAATGAATATCTCTTACCGTTATATCGTCGCCATCATTTATGCCGTCGTGTTATTTCTGGATCGACTGGATCTGACGATAGTCAATATCGCATTACCTACACTTGCGGATTATTACAATGTTTCCGTCACACAAACTGAATGGATTGCGAATGGTTTCTTACTCGCATTAGCGATCAGCATTCCCATTAGCAGTTGGTTAGGTGAGCGATTTGGCGATAAAAGAGTATTTATTATCGCTACCAGTATTTTTGGATTAGCTTCTGCTCTCTGTGCTTTTGCACCCAATTTATGGATGATGGTAGTTTGCAGATTTCTGCAAGGTATTGGTGGCGGTATCATTATCCCTGTCGGCATGTCCATGGTTTATCGTGTATTTGATCATTCTGAATTTGCAAGCATCACCAGTTATATTTTTCTGCCAACCTTAATCGCTCCAGCACTCGCACCCGCATTGGGCGGCTTCATCATTCATGTTGCCAATTGGCAATGGATATTTTTATTTGCAGTGCCCATTTGCTTATTAGCTGTATTGTTATCTTTTTGTGTATTGAATGAATATAAAATCAGAGAAACTGCCAGACTGGATTGGGTTGGATTTATTCTCGCCGCATGTTCATTAATAGCCATATTAAGTTTTATATCTGTGTTAAGCAAAGATGGTTTCACTGCATATTCATTGTTTATATTTGCTATCGCTGTCACTGCCACATTATTATTTTTATTTCAGGAATCCAGAATCAAAACGCCACTCATTCCTCTCGAATATTTTAAAAATAAATTATTTCTACAAGCTAATTTAATCCAGATATTTTTTCAGATCTGCCATTTTGGTTCATTCTTTCTGATAGGAATTTATTTGCAAGTCGGTGTTGGCATGAGTGCTTTTGTCGCAGGTCTTATCATTGGCATGCAAGCATTGGGCGCCATGTGTACCAGCAGATATTCTGTCAGATTATTCGATCGGTTCGGCCCTGGTTTGCCTATCATTGCAGGATTTATTGGTATCGCTGTTTTCACCAGTCTTATTTTATTGATCAACAAACCTGACATGATCTATCTCGCCGGTTCCTTACTTTTTATTCGCGGTATTTTTAGCGGTTTATGCGGCACGCCAATCCAGACGGCAAGCATCATCAATTTTGATAAAAAAGATGTGGGAAGAGCGAGTGCTGTTTTTAATGCTGGCAGACAAGTCTCAATCAGCCTGGGAGTGGCCTTATCTTCCATGCTGATTGCATATGGATTCAGGATACATGGTTTAAGTCTGTCTGCTGATATCAGCAATGTTAATCCAGATGTATTTTATTATGCTTTCGCCATGATTCCTGTATTTGCACTGGCAGGAATAATTGTCGCAAGCGCAATTAATAATAAAAATATTTCTAGGTATTTTTGAGAAATGCGACTTCTGCATCGGTGGAAGGTCTACCTAACACTTTATTACGCTGAGGAAAACGGCCAAACTCCTTGATCACACGAAAATGCGCATAAGCATAGGCAAGGAATAATTGATAAATTTGCGTTGTTTCACTCATGGATAATGAAACAAGATCCTGATACAACCTGATCGATTGTTCCTGATTAATATTACTTTCTGAATGCACCAGTGGCATATAAAAAAATACGCGCTCAATTAACGTGAGCGACTGATCCATTTTTTCACGCAAGCCTTCTGCACATAATCGCTGCGCTTCTTCATCATGTGCAAATGCTTCTGGTGATTTGCGATGTATATATCGCGGAAATTGATCGAGAAGAATAATCAGCGCAAGTCGACCTCGTGGTGTCTCTCGCCATTCTTCCAATGAACCTGCGGAGGCTGCCTGGTATTCATTATGAAATGTATCAACCAGCCTTTGTCTTACGACATCATTTTCACCAAACCATAATGTCGTACGGTCACTGGTTGGCAAATCAGCAGAGCCAAGATTGCCAAACCAGAAATCAAGTAGTTGATGAATTCTATCCGTCATGACCACCCTCGTTTATTAACTTGTTGTTATTTAGCTTTGTGTGGTTGCATGACTTTAATAATAGCATAGTTGACAGGATGATTTTTAATCGCGCGGAAGTCCATCATCTTTAATTAGAATTTTGGTTCCTACTGAAACTTTTGCAAATAATTCAATAATGTCCTGGTTACGCATACGCACACAACCACGTGATCCTGGGACACCAAAAACAACATCATCCGGTGCACCATGAATATAAATATGACGTGACATGGTATTGCGATTTTTTTCTTTTTCAAGACCGCTCAACCATAAAATACGCGTCAGAATCCAGTCGCGGTCAGGAAATTTTTCCCTGAGAGCAAGATCATAAATTTCACCGGTAGCCCGACGATTTACAAATACTGAATTAATGGGACGTGATGCACCAAATCGCGCACGCACAATATGTAAGCCACGAGGTGTCTGTTCACTTCCATATATTTCACCCGCACCTTTTTTTCCAGTGGAAATAATATATTCCTGCATGCATTTTCCATTTTCATATACATACATTTTTTGTGTGGCGATATCCACTTCGAGCGAAATCAGACTCATGTATTTTTACCGTTACGAAATATATCGAGTAATTCTGTAATTAATTTTTCTGTTTTTTGATACATGTCTCGCGAAGGATCAAATTCAACAATTTCGGTAGCAATTAATCTTGGATCTGCAGCAACTATTTTCAAGGCATTTAGTAATGCCTGATCATTCACGCCATTTAATTCTGGCACATCCACACCAGGTGCATTCTTTGGATCAATGGCATCGAGATCGAGTGATATACCATAACCGACAGTATTTTTACTCACTTGTGTTATCGCTTCCTGTAATACTTCTGCGATACCACGTTGTTTCACTTCTTCAATAAAATAAATCCTGACATTTAATTTTGCCAATAAGGCAGCTTCGCCTTCCTCAAAACTTCTTACGCCAATCAGACAAACATTTTCTGGTTTTATTTTGGGAGTTTGTTCAAGAATTCCAGTCAATGCGGGATAACCATAACCCAGCAAACATGCAAGTGGCATGCCATGCAAGCGACCCGATAAAGTGGTTTCTGGTGTGTGGCTATCCATGTGCGCATCAATCCAGATTAATCCCAGATCGTTTTGCAATGCATAATGCACTCCACTCCATGTACCAATCGCAGCAGTATGATCGCCGCCAATCACTGTAAAGGTTTTTTGTTTTGTCACCAATTCCGCTACATCTTTGGCAAGTGCGGTGCACACATGAGAAACCGTATCGATAATGGATTTATCCTGCAACGGATGAACCATGCTAGTCCATTGGTAATCTGATGATTTCAGGAAAGGAGATTGTTGTACGATCATTGGCGCATCGCCAGCATGGGTATCCACGCCCGCCACCCCCGATGCATATCCCAATAGGCAATATTTATTTTGTGTCATCCAGTTATCTTAAACTATTTTTTATTAACGGCAAGAAACATGCCCATTTGCTCAGCAGGAAGCGGTTCAGAAAAATAATTTCCCTGAATGACCATATGTCCACCTGACAAACTTTGCATTTGCATCAATGATTCAACACCTTCTGCAACGATTGGAATTCTTAATGCAGCAGAGAGCTTTATCAAATGTTTTACCCACTCTGTCTTGTGATTATTTTCAAGAATATGATCAATATGCGTTTTTGCAATCTTGATACGATCCACTGGAATACGTTTGAGATAATCCTGATTGGCATGACCTGTGCCAAAATCATCGAGCGCAATCAATATACCTTTCTGACTTAATTGATGAATCATTTGAATCAGTTTTTCATCGTCTTCTTCAATAATCATCTTTTCACTCAATTCCAGTTCAAGACAGGATGGTGATAGCCTGATTTCTTCGAGAAAACCAATAATCGATTCAACAAAAGCTGGCTGATGAAATTGTCTGCCAGCGACATTAACAGAAATACGTCCTGGAGATAATTGCCTTTCCTGCCAGGATTTGAATTGTGTGCAAGCTGTTTTCAGCGCCCATTCGCCGATCGTTAATATAAGGTCTGTATTTTCGACCACATCAATAAACTCTTCTGGCAATAACAATCCCCTTTCAGGATGTTGCCAACGAATCAGGGCTTCAACACCATCAAAAGTGGCAGAAGCGAGATTAAATTGGGGTTGATAATAAAGGACAAATTCATGGTTATGAATGGCACGCGCTAATTCATCTGCCAATTGCGATGGACATGTTTTCATATAATCATCCTAATGTAAAAAAAACACACATATTTTGAATTATAGGACAATTACATGAAAAAACCCGGTGAATACCGGGTTTTAAAGAAAGTGAAATAAAATCAATTAATAATCATCATCGCCAGAAGGAACATCCGGTGTTGCCTGGTTTGAGCTTCCCATCTCCCCACCATTCGATCCATTGTCGGTATTGTTGCTGCTGCCCATGCCCGCATTACTACCCATATTGGTGTTGCTGCCCATGCCAGCACCGCTTCCCATCGTGGAATTGCTGCCCATTGTCGCGCTGCTGTCATTATTCGTATCATCTGCCAATGCTGGCATCATCGCAAAAAAAGATGCGCCTGCCATCATACACAGCAAAAAAGCCTTAATTTTCATCGCACTCTCCTAATCCATGTCATTTAAATGAGGATTGATAATTTAATCCCAAATATAAGCTTTTTCTATCCTTTTTTGACGATTTCAGGCGATAATGCTCGATTCGATTAAAGTTTGACTTTAGCTAATCTGTTTTGTTATAAAGCACTACCTTAAGAATTAGTTAACACAAACGGAGAAGATATAACCTTTCTCCTATACATAGGAAACCATCCATGATAGCAACCAACCGTACCATGCCACTTTCCTTTCTTCGATCATCGTATGCGTGGCTGATGGTTTTATGCGGAATGTTTTTTTACTGCTACAACTATTTCCTCCGTGTTTCTCCCAGTGTGATGCAAAGCGAATTAACCCAGGCCTTCCACATGACAGCCACCCAGTTTGGCACTCTCGCCGGCTTTTACTACTGGGCTTATACTCCGATGCAAATTCCTGCTGGCATGCTGTATGACAAATTCGGTGTACGTTTCGTATTATGTGTTGCCTGTCTCATCGCTGTGACGGGTTTAGGCATTTTTGTTTCCGCCGATAGTTTCAGATATGCAGGCATTGGCCGTTTCATGATTGGTCTGGGTTGTGCATTTGCTTACATCGGCACACTCAAGCTTGCTTCCATCTGGCTGCCAGCAAACCGTTTTGCAACCGTCGCAGGTATTGCCACCGCGATTGGCATGACTTCCGGTGCACTCGCCCAGAACTATCTCACTAAGGTTGTCGAAGCGATTGGTTATAAGGAAGCATTAGGTTCTGCGATTATCGTTGGCATCTTCTTAAGCATGATGATGCTCCTGATTGTCAGAAACCGTCCCAAAACGGTTGCTGGCGGGCCTAAAGATGAAATGAAAAGTCCTATTAACCTGAAACAGTTAATGGGCGCACTTTATATCATCTTTACCAATCGTCAGATGTGGCTGATCGGTATCATTGGCTGTCTAGTATACCTCCCCTCTTCTGTATTCCTGGATTTATGGGGCATTCCTTATTTAAAAACGGTATATCACCTCACACCAGAGCAAGCGGTCAGTATTTCCAGTTACACCTTCTGGGGCTGGATTATTGCAGGTCCGATTCTTGGCGCCTTATCTGACAGAATCAAGCGACGCGTCATGCCATTAACCATCACTGGCTTTTTTGCAGCAGCATTATTGTGCGTCGTGTTTTATGTGCCTGGTATCAACCTAAGCGCGCTTAACACTTTATTCTTCATGATTGGCTTTTGCTGTGGTGCGCATTCATTGTGTTTTGCATTAGGCAAGGAAAACAATCCTATTCAGATTTCAGGTACAGCCGTTGCTGTTACCAATATGTTGATCATGGCAGGTGGCGCGATCTTCCAGCCGGTGGTTGGCAAGTTACTTGATATGCATACGAAGAGCCCACTGGATGTGAATGGCGTGCCGATGTATACCTCCAGTGATTACACATTTGCATTAAGCATTATTCCGATTGGTGTTGCGATTGGTATTTTCCTCGCACTCTTCCTCAAGGAAACATATTGCGAATCACAGGCCGATGAAGCCTCCGAACGCTTATTCAAACCAGAAGCTGCGGCATTAGCGCCAGAAATGAAGTGATTTGATCTTTCATTAAAAAAGGCCTCATCTGAGGCCTTTTTTGTTTCATAGACAATAAAAACTTTTCTGCTGTCAAAATTAATCCTAATCTGATAGTCTGCGCATAAAAATTATAATTAATTAATATTAGGCTATATTATACACAATTTAAAATGAATAAAATAATTGCGCACGTACGAAGTACAGACAAAAAAGAACAACTGTTAGAACAGCATTTAACAGAAGTTTCTTTAATTACAGGTAAGCTCGCATCAAAAATAAACATGAGAAATGTTGGTGAGCTTATGGGATTAATGCATGATTTTGGAAAATATAGTCAGCAATTTCAGAATTATATTCAATCCGCTACAGGAATTCTTAATCCAGATTTAGATGACGACTGGATTGATGCAACCAAATTTAAAGGGAAAATTGATCATTCAAGCGCTGGCGCTCAATGGATCTGGAACAAATTGAAAAAATTTGGTGGTGAAGGAAAATTGTATGGCCAAATACTTGCATTATGTATTGCTTCACATCACAGTGGCTTGATTGACTGCTTAACACCTGATGGTAATGATAGCTTCCTAAATAGAATGCTTAAGGAAGATAGCTTAACGAATCTAAAAGAGTGCATAAAAAAAGCAGATTTAAATATTCTTGATAAAGCCAATAAACTTGTTGATAAATCTATCCTTATTACAATGAACACACAAATTAAGAAGATTTGTGAAGATCAAATCGTTCAAAGATTATTTCCCGCAATTCAGCCATTTTATCTCGGATTTTGGGTTAGGTTTTTATTTAGCTGTTTGATTGATGGTGACAGAATCAATAGTGCTGATTTTGAAAACCCTCATTATAGATCTGTGCGAAATGATGAAAAACCCTGCTGGGATACTCCAATCAGCAGGTTGGAAATTTACTTAAGATCATTAAAACCAAAAAATACTGTTGATATAATACGTCGTGAAATTTCTGATTACTGCTTAACAAAAGCATTATTTTCCCAAGGTATTTATAGCCTTTCCGTTCCAACTGGGGGCGGCAAAACGTATGCAAGCTTGCGTTTTGCACTTCATCATGCCAAGAAACATAAATTGGATCGAATAATTTATGTTGCGCCTTATACATCGATCATTGATCAAAATGCTCAGGCAATTCGAAGCGTTATTGAGCATAACGACGATCATAGACAATGGATATTGGAGCACCATTCAAATTTAGAACCAGAAAAGCTTACATGGCGTAATAAATTAATTTCTGAAAACTGGGATGCGCCAATCATATTAATAACGATGGTACAACTGCTTGAAACTTTTTTTGGTGGCGGAACTCGCGGAGTCAGACGATTACATCAATTGGCCAATTCGGTTATCATTTTTGATGAAATACAGACTTTACCAGTAAAATACACCCATCTTTTTTGTAATGCAGTAAACTTCCTGACTACCCATACAAAAACGAGTGTGGTTTTATGTACTGCTACACAACCTCTGCTGGACAAACTTAAAATACCAGGAAATGGCCAGCTTCACATTCCGGTAGAAAATGAAATTGTTAAAAATAAAACCAGTCTATTTGCAAAATTAAAACGGGTTAATCTTTATAATAAGATTAAATTAGGTGGCTGGAAAATAAATGAAATAACACAATTAATACTGGATGAATATAAAAAAAATAATAGCTGCCTGGTTATTGCAAACACAAAAGCATGGACAAGAAAAATATTTGAATACTGCTATAACCATGTACCCAAAGATTCGATTTTCCATCTAAGCACGAACCAATGCCCAGCTCATCGGAAGAAAATATTGCAACAGGTTAAATCAAGATTAAAGCTGAAATTACCTGTCTTATGCATCAGCACTCAATTAATCGAAGCCGGTGTTGATGTAGATTTTTCTTGTGTCATTCGTTTTCTTGCCGGACTGGATTCGATTGCACAAGCAGCTGGAAGATGCAATCGCAATGGAATATTGTCGGAAGGAAAAGTTTATATTATTAACCCTGATGAGGAAAATATTGATTTGTTGCCTGATATAAAATTAGGAAAGGAAATCACTGAAAGAATATTGTCTGAATATAATGATAATGATTTCTTATCTCCAATTCAGATGGAACGATATTTTGAATATTATTTTTATAAACGCGCTAGTGAAATGTCATATCGATTACCAAAAAACCATATTAGAGAAGATACTCTATTAAATCTTCTTAGCTACAACGAATTTAATCCCGGCAATCAAAATCATATATATATGTTACGTCAATCATTCATGTCTGCGGGAAAAATATTTGAAGCTATTGATGCGCCAACTGAATCTGTTATTGTGCCATTTGAAGGCGGAAAAGAAATAATTACTGAATTATGTGCCGTAGCAAAAGAATTTAATGCAGACCGCTATTATAAATTATTAATGCATACCCAAAAATATAGTGTCAATATTTTTCCGCATGTATATAAAAAATTATTTGAAAAAAAAGCTATTCAGGAAATTCAACAAGACGGAATCCATTATTTAAATGAACGTTTTTATGATGAAAATTATGGATTGTCTACAGAATTAATTGGCAAATCAGATGTGATGATATGTTAGGAGAAAGTATGCGCAATAGAATTAGTTTTCGTTTATGGGGAAAATACGCTTTATTTACAGATCCCATAACAAAAGTTGGGGGTGAAAAATGTTCTTATCATCTTCCCACTTATGAGGCAATCAAAGGAGTTCTAAAATCGATTTATTGGAAACCAACTATCATTTGGCATGTTGATAAAATACGCATAATGAAACCATTACGCACGCAAACGAAAGGAACAAAACCACAGAACTGGAATGGCGGAAATAGTCTGGCGATTTATACATTTTTACATGAAGTGGAATATCAGATACAAGCCCACTTCGAATGGAATGAACATCGGAAGGAGTTAATACAAGATCGCATTGATGGCAAACATTTTAATATTATTCAACGCACACTTGAAAAAGGCGGTAGACAAGATATTTTCCTCGGTACACGAGATTGTCAGGGATATGTTGAACCTTGCAAATTTGGTGATAGTGCTGGAGCTTATGATGAAATTGATCAGTTAGGGTTTGGCTTGATGTTTCATGGATTTGATTATCCTGATGAAACTGGAATAGAAGAATTACACAGTCGTTTTTGGTATCCAACGTTAAAATATGGTGTTCTGGAATTTCCTCGTCCAGAAGAATGCAATATCCGTCGCTTTGTCAGATCGATGACAAGAAAAGATTTTCATATCGGAGTTAATTTGCTGGAAATTGAAAACGAGGATGAACCATCATGAGCTGGATGACAAAATTATACGAAACTTACGAGCGCGGAGCAGAACTTGATTTATCAGATAATGACAAATTATTACCAATATGCCATACCCAACAGAACGCCCACATCAATATTGTGCTAGATGTGAATGGTAATTTTAAGAAAGCAACCGTGCTTGAAAAAATAAAAATTATTTTGCCAGCAACTGAACAATCTGCAGGACGCACGCGCGGAGAAGCGCCACACCCATTAGCAGATAAATTACAATATGTTGCCAAGGATTATTCTTATTACAGTAGTAAGAAAAATTCTTATTTTGACGGTTACCAGAAATTATTATTGAGCTGGTGTGAGTCCAGATACTGCCACCCAAAAGCAAAAACAGTTTATCAATATATATCCAAAGGAAATATTCTAAAGGATTTAATTGATGCGAGGATTATTCATGTAGATAGCAAAAATATACTTCTTAGCTACTGGCCATATGAAGATAATAGCGATAATCCAATCCCTCTCTTATTTAAGGTATTGCCCAAAGAAAATGGTTGTTTAGATCAAGGTAACGCGTTGATTTGCTGGACTGTCGAAATTGATTCTGATCCCAATGCAGAAACATGGAATGATGAAAGCCTGCAAAAAAGCTGGATTGCTTTTGATACCTCTATGAAATCTAAAAAGGGATTATGTTATGTAAGTGGAAAAGAATCTATATTATCGGCCAATCATCCGGCAAAAATACGGCATACAGGTGACAAAGCAAAATTAATTTCATCGAATGACAAGGAAGGATATACCTATCGAGGAAAATTTATTCTTGATAGTGAAGCGTTAGCAATCAGTTATGAAGTTACGCAGAAAGCACATAATGCCTTACGCTGGTTGATATCACGCCAAGGCCACCGCAATGGTGATCAGAGATTCGTTGCTTGGGCAGTATCATGCAAACCCATTCCCGCTCCGCTAATCGATACATTTTCCTTTCTCAAAAATAATATGAATGAGCCTGAGCAAGATGTTTATGAAGATAATATGATGAAATTGGATCATGGCCGTGATCTTGGTCAATCATTTGCACTCAAACTCAATAAAAAAATGGCGGGTTATCGTTCTGAATTAAATGATTATGAAAGCATTATTACCATGATGATCGATTCAGCTACACCCGGACGCATGGGAGTTTCATATTATCGTGAATGCATGGCAAAAGAATTCATTGATTTACTCGAGTCATGGCATCTGGATTTTGCATGGCCTCAACGATATAACATGCCATTAAAACAACAAAATGATAAAAAATTAAAATATAAATCGATCTGGTCTGTTAGCGCTCCCGCACCTTATATAATCATTGATGCAGCTTATGGAAAATCAGTATCAGATAGCTTAAAGAAAAATCTACATGAACGTCTTCTTCCCTGCATTATGGAAGGCCGCCCACTGCCACCGGACATTTTAAATAGTTGCATTCATCGTGCAAGCAATCCTTTTGCTTGCGAATCATGGGAGTGGAAAAGAAATATTGGGGTAGTATGCGCTCTTTACCGTGGTTTTTATCATCGTCATCCTATTCAATCCAAACGGAGAAATTACTCAATGTCTTTAGAAATTCAAAACACTTCTCGCGATTATTTATATGGGCGCTTATTGGCAATTGCCGAACGTATTGAAAAAGAGGCGTTAAGAATTGCTAATGAAAATCGCATCACAACTGCCGAACGATTAATGCAACGTTTTTCTGCCAGGCCTTATTCGACATGGCGAACTATTGAATTATCACTCAGACCATATATTCAAAAACTTAATCATAGTAGAAAAGGATTTATTACTAATCGATTAAACGAGCTTGATGAAATCATGAATTTATTCAATACGACTGAATTCATGAGTGATAAAAAACTAAGTGGTGAATTTTTGCTTGCCTATCATTGCCAAAAGCAGGAAACAAAAATCCAGTCAACATCTACAATTAAAGAGGAAATTGAATCATGAGCATCCAGAATAAAATTGATATCGCAATAATTTTTAGTGTTAAAAATGCAAATCCAAATGGTGATCCATTAAACGCAAATCGTCCTCGCACTGATTATGATGGATTTGGCGAAATTACTGATGTGTGCCTAAAACGTAAATTACGTGATCGTTTGCAGGACGCAGGTCATCTCATTTTTGTTCAATCCGATGATCGTAAAATTGATTCAATGCCAAGCCTGAAATCCAGAGCAGAATCAGATTTGGTAGGCCTTGGCAAAGAAACATTCAATCCAAAAAAAACAAGCAAAGAAACAGCTGCAAAACTAGCCTGTGAAAAATGGATGGATGTCAGATCTTTTGGTCAAGTTTTTGCTTTTGGCAAAAGTAGTGACACAGACGGGGTATCGATTGCTATTCGCGGCCCTGTAACAATTCAATCTGCATTTAGTGTTGAACCTGTCAGTATCACTAGCACACAAATAACAAAAAGTGTTAGCGGTGAAGGCGATGGTTCAAAGAAAGGGTCAGATACCATGGGAACAAAACATCGCATCGATAAGGCAATATATGTTGTATATGGAGCAATAAATCCTCAACTAGCTGAACGAACAGGTTTTAGCGATGAAGATGCGGAAATTATTAAAAACATATTACCAAAACTTTTTGAAGGTGATGCTTCATCAGCGAGACCAGAAGGTTCAATGATAGTAGAAAAAGTATTTTGGTGGAAACATAATTCAAAGGTAGGTCAATATTCATCTGCAAAAGTGCACAGATCGCTAAAAGTAAACCAGGATGGTAGTTATCAAATGGAATCACTGGATGGATTGACGCCTGAAATTATTGATGGTTTTTAGAATATGAATGACAGACGTTCTGTTCCATTATCGGCACTTCAGCACTTTGCTTTTTGCCCACGGCAATGCGCACTCATTCATAATGAACAGTCCTGGGAAGAGAATTGGCTAACAACACAAGGTCAATTACTACATCATAGGGTTGATACTGCTGAACCAGAGACCAGAAATGGTATTCGTTATGAGCGAAGTATTTCTGTAAGTTCAGAACGTCTCGGCATATTCGGAAAACTTGATCTCATTGAAATCAATATGAGCTCCGGTAAATACAAACCTGTGGAATATAAGCGTGGTAAAGCGAAAATTGATAATTGGGATCGAATTCAATTATGTGCACAGGCTTTATGCCTTGAGGAAATGTTAAGCATTAGTATTACTGAAGGAGCAATTTGGTATTGGCAAACTCGACAACGTGAAACTGTATCTATCAGTTCAGAACTTCGCCATGAAACAACGAATGTGATAGAAAGAGTCAGCATCCTGCTTCATGATTCAACAATCCCAAAAGCAAAATATACAACCAAATGCAAAGCTTGTTCGCTATATTCCTTATGCAATCCAAAATTATCCAACCGAGACACAAGCGCAAATTATTTTATTTCATTATTTTCAGGAGACTTTCAGGATTGAGGAAGCTACAAAATAATCTTTATATAACTAAACAAGGTGCCTATGTTCACAAAGAACGGGAAACGATTATTATTGATGTGGAGCGAAGCAAAGTATTTCAAGTACCGATTCACTCAATCTCTGGTTTGTTTTGTTTTGGAAATATTCTCGTTTCGCCATTCTTAATGGCTTTTTGTAGTGAAAATAATGTTAATTTGTCATTCTTTACTGAATTTGGCAGATTCATCGGTAGGCTACAAGGTAAAAAATCTGGAAATGTACTATTACGTCGCGCTCAATATCACGCTGATGATAATAAAAAAATTAAAATTGCACAGGCAATAATTGCGGCCAAAATAAATAGCAGCCGCGCTGTATTACAGCGTTACCAGAGAAATCATGGCCAACATGATTTAATATCGGATGCGATTAAAAAACTTAATTATTCGCTCATGCAGACGAAAAAAACCAATTCACTGGATTATCTAAGAGGAATTGAAGGTGATGCTGCTGCAAATTATTTTTCTGTATTTCAACTATTAATTAAACCGGAATTGCAAACTGATTTTATATTTACTGTCCGTAATCGTCGTCCACCGCGTGATCCGATTAATGCACTTATGTCCTTTGTATACAGTGTTATTGGTCAGGACATCAGTGGCGCATTAGCTGGAATAGGTTTAGATCCACAAATTGGCTTTCTGCATGCTGATCGTCCTGGTCGAGATAGTTTGGCACAGGACATACTTGAAGAATTCAGGGCATGGTTTTGTGACAGACTTGTTCTCAGCTTGGTCAATCGAAAACAAATCAAATATGATGATTTTATCAAAGAACCTGGTGGTGCTGTTCTTTTAAAAGAAGATGCGCGTAAATCCTTACTCACAGCCATACAGTCAAGAAAACAAGAAATAATACGACATCCTTTTCTTAATGAGGATATTGAAGTTGGTCTTTTACCGCATGTTCAAGCTTTGCTCCTCGCAAGGTATTTAAGAGGTGATATGGAATACTACCCACCATTTTTCACTCGATAAATTGAGGTTACTATGATGATGTTAATAACATATGATATTTCCATACAAGAACCTGCTGGCGCAAAACGGTTACGAAAAATTGCAAAAGCATGCCTGGATTATGGAGTTCGTGTGCAAAACTCTGTTTTTGAATGCGAGGTTGATCCGAGTCAATGGGAAAAATTAAAATCGAATTTGCTCAAAATTTTGGATGAAAAACATGATAGTTTGAGGTTTTATAAATTAGGAGCGAATTGGAAGCCAAAAGTTGAGCATCATGGCATCAAAGAAGCACCAGATATTTTTCGTGATGCGTTAATAATTTAATAATATGGTAGTTAGCTAACCTAAAGCTCTCATGAAAATACCGATAGGATAGCGCATTTATAATTACAGGAATTTTAAACATTTTTTCTTTGTGAAATTTTTTCAAGATAACTATCATTTTCCATGCAATAGATGATTAGCGATATTAATGATAAAAAATTTTTAAATTCATAGTAGTAAATAGAACCATTCGCGCTCCGTGCGAGCGCGTGGATTGAAACAATCATGAAAAGACTCGGAAGGGGGAATGATGCATTCGCGCTCCGTGCGAGCGCGTGGATTGAAACCTCCCGTGTGGACAATATCAATAGCCTTCCCGGCTTCGCGCTCCGTGCGAGCGCGTGGATTGAAACTGGTGCAAATGAAAAATTACAGCGCACGGGAAATTCGCGCTCCGTGCGAGCGCGTGGATTGAAACGGATGAAGTGGAGGCAAATGATGCACCACCTGGAATTCGCGCTCCGTGCGAGCGCGTGGATTGAAACTGTCAGGAGATCGATATCATTTCCAGGTTCATAATTCGCGCTCCGTGCGAGCGCGTGGATTGAAACTTGCACAAGGCTTGCATAAGGCTTAAGGAAACGTTTCGCGCTCCGTGCGAGCGCGTGGATTGAAACCATCAAGGATATTCTTGCAGATATTAAAAGTACTTTCGCGCTCCGTGCGAGCACGTGGATTGAAACACTTTATCGAAATAGGATTGAGGGATCATGCAGCGTTCGCGCTCCGTACGAGCGCGTGGATTGAAACCAGGATATTTGATACGGATTGCATGGAACCTGAATTCGCGCTCCGTGTGAGCACGTGGATTGAAACACATACTTGTTTGCTGTCATGTGATTTGTCGTGTACTTCGCGCTCCGTGAGCGCGTGGATTGAAACTTTTTAACGGGAATGAAACGCAGACAAAAAAGGATTCGCGCTCCATGCGAATATCCAAAATAATGTAACTTAGCTCCGAATGAAAAAAATATTCATACTCAAAATCAGCTAAGTTTTATCAGGCTTTACTTGATTTGTCTTATTCTGAGAGCTTTGCAACCTTCGCCAATCCCAATGCAGTAATACCTGGTGCAAGGGGATATTCTTCTGATCCTGCATAAACAATATAAACATGTGTCAAATTCAAATCCTTAAATGCAGCTTGGGCTGAACGGGTAACAACTGGTGCAGCCGTTCTTTTAAATTCAAACCCGAGACGAGAGTTACCTTTCATTACTACAAGATCCATTTCTGCTCCCGAATAAGCACTCCAGAAAAATGTTTCTTCAATGGGTATTTTCAATTGCGTTAACACTGTATTCATTGCAAAACCCTCCCATGATGCGCCTACTTTTGGATGGCATTGTAATTCTTCCCAATTATCCAAACCTAATAATGTATGTAACAACCCGCTATCACTTAAATATATTTTTGGTGATTTCACCTGGCGTTTTGAAATATTTTCCCACCATGGTGCAAGCTGCCTAACAACAAACGTTGATGTCAGAATATCCAGATAATCCCTTACAGTTTTATCACTCATTCCAAAAGCGCGACCAAATTCTGATGCATTCCAGATTTGACCGTGATAATGCGCTAGCATCATCCAGAAACGTCTCATTGTTATGGCTGGAATATTAATCCCGAGTTGCGGTAAATCACGCTCCAAAAATGTGCGAATAAAATTTTGCCGCCACTCCACACTCGCTGTTTGACCATTAGCAAGATAAGCGCGTGGAAAACCACCACGCAACCAGCGCTTTTTCAAATGTTCAATACCAACTTCCTGCAATGAAAAACCTTCAATTTCAACATAAGCTATTCTACCCGCCAGGGATTCAGCAGTTTGTTTAAGTAATACAGGTGAAGCGCTACCTAAAACCAGAAATTTTCTTTTTTGCTTTGGTTCATCAACTAGCACACGCAAAACCTTGAATAATTCAGGCTGGTGTTGAATTTCATCAATCACGATTAATCCTGTGAGATCTTTTAATGCCAGCATTGGTTCAGTCAACCTGGATAAATCTACTGGATTTTCAAGATCAAAAAACGTGGTCGCAGAATATTGTTCTGCCAAATAACGAGCGAGAGTGGTTTTTCCAACCTGTCTAGGGCCTATTAAACCCACTACAGGATTATTTTCCATCAAGTATTTGATTTTATTTAAATAGTCATTTCTTTCAATCATAAATTATCCTTGAATTTTCGGATAGTATATCCGAAAATTCAAGGTTCGCGCTAGGATGTGCCCCTATAACTTTATTTGCGTCGTATACTCATGATGCGCATTTTTCAGTGTTTCAGGAGTCGCTTTTTTAGCCACTTCATAAATAATATTGAATAGTAATTTTCCATTATTTTTAAATTCCCTGACTCCCTCATTCTCATTGACATAAGAAACAATGGAATTCAGTTTGGCATCAGCAGTTTTAGCTGAGGACAAATCAAGAAATAATGCATTACTGGAATTACTCGTGGTAAGAACATTTTTCACTTGCATGTATGCAGATAAAATACCAGTGCTAATTTTTTGCTTAATTATCTCAGGTTCATTTTTAATAAAATCCAGACACAATTTCAATTCCTGCAATTGTATATTGGTTAAAAATTTTCTTGTACATACCCTGAATAAACCATGTCCTGCACCAGGCAATGTTCCAATGAGTCCACTTACCATGCTTGTCATCCCTTCAGGTATTTTAATTGATTCCTCCAAATTCAATGTTTTCAAAAAATCATCTAAAATCAGGCCGATTTCAGCTGTTTTAACCACACCGCGAAAGACAGAATCTACAAAAAGATTCCATGTGCTGAAGTTTAAATTTGAATTATTAGCCAGATATTTTGAACCAGACAATTTGCCATAACGGGAAAGGTAGAAATTATTTGTTAAGAATATTTCATTATACTTTTTGCATGTTTTTCCCATACTTATTTGCGCATTAACACCAGATTGGATATTTTCAAATGCATCATTGATATTTTTATTACGTAACATGTGTATTAACTCCTATTTTAGTAAAAGCTAATAAAGTTAATTCGCCAGGAGAGAAATGGATATAAGTTAAAAATACGTATTTTTAATGGTTTGATTTAGCGAACAAGGGTGCCTGATCCGTAATGGATCAGTTTTTCAATTAATTCTGATTTCCGATTTGTTTTCATTTTTATTTTTATATTATCGATATGTTTTTCTACGGTGCGTGGAGAAACAAACATGATTTGTGAAATATTTCTCGCAGTTTTGCCACGAATCAAATGATTTGCGATTTGTGCTTCTCGCCTGGTAAGATAAACTTCTTCTATAAAAGTGCCGGGGAATATTGAAAGTGGAACTGATGATGAAAGTAATCCCATGCGAAAAATGACGGACAAGGTTTCCCGCAGTGGGTGTTTCCCCAAAAAAAATGAGAACCCAAAAATACCCATCATCCTGTTTTTTTCTCCATATAATGGAAATTTAAAATCAAAAACAGTAACTGTGACGTTATCAATTTTTTCAAGCATTTCATCTGCAATGTATGCAGTATTATTCGATAAAACAAACCTGTCATTTTCCAGCACCATTTTCGCTGATTGCTTGCCAAAGACATCCTTAGAAGATCTTCCCATCGCATCATTGACAGATAGAAATCCACATGATTCAGCGCAGGTATCATTGCATTGCAGATTGGTACTATTTACATCCAGAAAATAAACATTAAATGGCAATTGCAACAGATTACTGACCAGATAAGCATGGCCAGGGTCAATATTCTTTTTATTTTCCAGCTCGATCAACCTGAGGCCATGACCATGACGCACGAGAGCCTGTCTTTCGTTATTTTTATCAAATTTAATCATTACTCCATTCTCTCACTCGCAAATATTCTTCATATAATTTTTTTTCCTCCGATCCATCTTCTGGTTGCCAGTTATATTGCCAGGCAACAGCAGGTGGCAGTGACATTAAAATGGATTCAGTACGACCATTGGATTGCAGCCCAAATAAAGTGCCGCGATCATACAGCAAATTAAATTCCACATAGCGTCCGCGTCGATATAACTGAAAATTTCGTTGCGCCTCGCCAAATACCTGGTGTTTACGACGTGCGACGATGGGTTGATAAGCCTTGATAAAATGTTCACTCACGTCACGCATGAAAGCGAAACATTTTTCAAATCCCCATTCATTCAAGTCATCATAGAAAATTCCGCCGATACCACGCGGCTCTTGTCGATGTGGCAAATAAAAATATTTATCAGCCCATTGTTTGAATTTGTCATAAACATTTGCACCAAAAGGTTCGCATGCCTGTTTCGCCATGTTATGCCAATGTCTGCAATCTTCATCAGCACCATAATATGGCGTCAGATCAAAACCACCACCAAACCACCAGAGAGGATGGTTTTCTTTTTCCACCACAATAAAACGCACATTAAAATGTGCAGTCGGCACATAAGGATTGCGTGGATGCACAACAACAGAAATTCCCAAGGCCTGGAAACCCGCATTGGCGAGCTCTGGTCGTTTCACCGTCGCCGCTTTAGGTAATTCACTGCCACACACATGCGAAAAATTCACTCCCGCTTTTTCGATGACATCGCCCGTTAGCACACGGGTCAACCCACCACCACCTTCCTTATGAAACCATTCATCTTGCAAAAACTGCGCCTTGCCATCTTCTTGTTCAAGAAATCGGCAAATCTGATTTTGCATATCCAGCAAAAACGCTTTGACTGTGGCGATACAGGTTAAATGATCTATTTTTTCTATGGTTTCAGTCATGCTTATGACTCCCATTCACTGGCGAGGGCGTATATAATGCCAGAAATTTTTCGCAACTACTAAGCTGGTGTCAAGCGTAACCACACTGCATTAGAAATGGACACCACAAACACCCGGAGATTAGCCCATGACTTCGCTGGATTCATTCAAGACTTTACGCAAACTATCCGTCAACGAGAAACAATATAACTATTACAGCTTGCCGACACTGGAAGCTGCGGGTTTAACCGGCATATCGCAATTACCATACACATTAAAAATCCTGCTGGAAAATTTATTGCGTCATGAAGATAACGAAACCGTAACTCAGGCAGATATCAAAGCCATTGCCGACTGGCTACAAACGCGACAATCCGATCGCGAAATTTCCTATCGACCAGCGCGTGTGCTCATGCAGGATTTTACCGGCGTACCAGCAGTCGTCGATCTTGGCGCAATGCGCGATGCCATCAAAAAAATGGGCGGCAATCCTGAACGTATCAACCCACTTTCACCCGTTGATCTTGTTATTGATCACTCCATTCAGGTCGATGCATTTGGCACACATGATGCCTTGCAAATCAATTCACAAATGGAAATGCAACGCAATGTAGAACGTTACGCCTTCCTGCGCTGGGGACAAAAAGCATTTGCCAATTTTCGCGTCGTGCCACCTGATACTGGTATTTGTCATCAGGTCAATCTGGAGTATCTCGCCAAAACCATCTGGCAAGATGGCGTAACGGCTTATCCCGATACCCTGGTCGGAACAGATAGTCATACCACCATGATTAATGGATTAGGCGTACTTGGCTGGGGCGTAGGTGGAATTGAAGCTGAAGCTGCCATGCTGGGACAACCGATTTCCATGCTGATTCCTGAAGTGGTTGGCGTCAAACTCACTGGCAAATTACGCGAAGGAGTAACAGCAACTGATCTTGTGCTCACACTCACACAATTATTACGCAAACACGGTGTTGTCGGAAAATTCGTTGAATATTACGGAAAAGGGTTAACTGATTTGCCAGTTGCAGATCGCGCAACGATTGCGAATATGGCACCGGAATATGGCGCAACCTGTGGTTTCTTCCCGATTGATTCTTCCACACTGCATTATTTGCGTTTGACTGGTCGTGATGAAAATGACATTGCATTAGTGGAAGCTTATGCAAAAGCACAAGGATTATGGCACGAAGAAAATCATGATCCTTTATTTACGACAACACTGGAACTGGATTTAACATCTGTTGAACCCAGTCTCGCTGGTCCAAAACGTCCGCAGGATCGTGTGGAATTATCGCAATTAAAATCTGCATTCGATAAATTACTGACAGAAAACAAACGTGCGCAGATTGATCATGCGCAATTACAACATGGTGATGTGGTGATTGCAGCGATCACCAGTTGCACCAATACTTCCAATCCCAGCGTATTAATGGCAGCAGGATTAGTCGCGAAAAAAGCGCTGGAAAAAGGCTTGCAACGTAAACCATGGGTTAAATCATCACTCGCACCTGGCTCGCAAGTTGTCACGCAATATTTGCAAGCTTCTGGTTTAGATAAATATCTTGATGATCTTGGATTTGATCTGGTGGGTTATGGTTGCACCACGTGTATTGGAAATTCCGGCCCTTTACCAGATGCGGTTGCGAAAAATATTACTGAAAATGATTTGCTGGTTTCTGCCATGTTATCTGGCAATCGAAATTTTGAAGGACGCATACACCCACAAATCAAGGCAAATTGGCTGGCATCACCACCACTCGTGGTGGTATTTGCATTAACCGGAACAGTGCGCATTGATTTGACACAGGATGCCATTGGTCATGATAAAAATGGTCATCCTGTTTATCTTAAGGATATCTGGCCGAGCAATGCAGAAATTGCAGCAGAAGTTGCAAAAGTCACCAGCAAAATGTTTGAGGAAAAATATGCAGATGTATTTGCGGGCAGTCAAAAATGGCAAGCCATTGCAGCACCTGCTGGTGAAACCTATTCCTGGCAGGAAGATTCCACTTATATACAACATCCACCGTTCTTTACTGATATGCAATTAACACCAGATGCGATTCAGCCTATTGCTTCCGCGCGTATTCTTGCAGTATTTGGTGATAGCATCACGACTGATCATATTTCACCAGCAGGTTCGATCAAACCAGAAAGTCCTGCAGGAAAATATTTGCAAGGTAAAGGTGTTGCTATCAAGGATTTTAATTCTTATGGTGCAAGACGCGGTAATCATGAAGTCATGATGCGTGGCACGTTTGCAAATATTCGCATTAAAAATGAAATGATGGATGGCATGGAAGGTGGCATGACCAAGCATTATCCTGATGGCAAAGTGATGTCGATCTATGATGCTGCGATGTGTTATCAGCAAGAAAATATCCCGCTGATTGTGATTGCTGGCAAGGAATATGGCACAGGTTCATCACGTGACTGGGCAGCGAAAGGCCCAAAACTGCAAGGTGTACGTGCAGTGATTGCCGAAAGTTTTGAGCGTATCCATCGTTCGAATCTGGTTGGCATGGGAATATTGCCGCTGCAATTTATGGATGGTGAAAATCGTCAGAGTCTCAAATTAAATGGCACGGAAGTAATTGATATTCTCAACTTGAATGATGAAATGAAACCAGCTGGCGATATTCAGATTGCAATCAAACGTGCAGATGGCAGCATCACACACACGACGGTAAAAAGCCGCATTGATACGCAAAATGAAGTTGAGTATTACCGACATGGTGGAATATTGCAGTATGTGCTGAGGAAGATGGTGTAAGCCGTCATGTTCTGTGTCAAAACTTCTGCAATATATCGTTTTTCATTATATTACGAGAGTTTTGACACATGTTGGTATGACAACGATTCATCATTCTGAACAGTGACCATTCTCGCGATCGGATTTGCGAATGACTCCCAGCATCCTGCATATACAGCACGAACAAGGCTCTTAATATGATCATCATTTCGAGAATAATTTTCACTTGACTGAAGAATTTCATCAGCACTTGCGCATGGATTAATTTGAATTGTATTGCCGTCTTTTGCATATTCCATCGAAAAATGCTGGGCATTATTAGCATTTTTCGTAACAAGATAAAAACCACGCCTGATATCCTGCTCAGTACCGAGATAAAAAATAATGTTTGCACAAGGCAAGTATCGTGGAGCATAGACCCACTCACCCGCCAGCTCAAAAATATTAAAAGTATGATTTTGCAGTTGAATAGAATAGTAAATCAGGCTGGAAATATTTAAATTATCTTCTCGTAAAATCGAATTAAAATTTCTGACATTTTCGTTAAAACCAAGGGTCATGACACTCGCTACATTATTCGCTATGGTATTTATCTCAGTTAACTTATCAGGTGTTGTAATGGCAAAACCTCTCGGCATGAGAATATTTTTTGGTTGCAATCCCGCGTTGTTTTGCTGAATGGTATTCAGTTGAATATTTTTATTGTAAAAAAAGCTATTTTCACACGAAACTGGCTTGGTATTTTTGATAATATTTTCATTTTCCATTATCTTTTCATCTTTCTTTTTAACAGATTCATTTTTTATTTTCTTTTTTTTCTTTTTAATTTTCTTTGGAACAAACGATATTTCATCGAGAATTTCTTTCCTGAAATTATCTGGCAAGGGATCAATTTTATCGATGACATTAAGAAGTTCAGGAATGTTTTTATCCGATTTAACATAATAATCCACGGCTTTGTCGCAATAAGACGTGCCAACTCTGAAACCTGCTGAGATCAATGCTGGTTTTAATTCTGCATCGAATTTTTCTTTTGTGGCTGCTTCGAGACGTACTGCAATATCTTTATCTGGGCAATGTATTATTTGCAGATATTGAATTGATTCACTGTCAGATGCATATATGGGTCTACCAGCTTTATCCTTGTCTTTGTGCCAGGCCATTTGGTTTTCCTCGTTATAATTAGCGCTTATAGTAAATTAAAAAGCTTAAAGTTTTATGAAGAATTTAAATAGCTGATAAATAGCTTAAATTAATACTGTTTGATAATTTACTCTATGATTGTGTCGATATTTTACTATGTTTTTGTGCTTCTAATTTCGAATCCGCATCAGTGAAGGGTTCCGGCAAAAAAATATGTTGCTCAGGCACACAAAGGTTTATGGTTTTCAGGGACGGACGTCCTGTCCTCGGCTCTCCTTGCCTCCTGGCCGCGACGCCCTTCAAACCATAAACCCTGGTGTGCCTGAGCAACAGATTTTTTTGCCGGAACCTGAAAGACCAGTTGGAAACTTCACAAAAAGCTTGCCAGATTTTTAGGTATGTTTTGTAACAGGTCTCTCAGGATCAACTGTCATGCTGTGCTGTCATTCTGGAAGTCTGTTATGGCGAGGTATTTAAGCTGCGGCTCGTCATTGCGAGGCGCTTTTCAGCCGCAGCAATCCAGTCTTCGCAGGTGTTTGTGTATATTTGCAAATAAAGCGCAGGAGGCCGGAGGCCGACGAGCCATTGCGAATATACACAAACACCTGCGAAGACTGGATTGCTTCGGCTGAAAAACGCCTCGCAATGACGAGCCACAGCTTAAAGTACCTCGCAATGACGAACTTCCAAAATGACAGCACCTCATGCCACTTGATCCTACAAAGAAAGCGGATTGACGTTTAGATGGTGTATTTGTGTGGGGAACATCAGCCAGAGTGACAGTACACTTACGAAATAGCTGGTTCTCCCACATCCACTTCCTTACGCTGCGACAAATCATCCGCGAGAATCATATACATTGCCGGCACGACGAACAGCGTAAACAGCGTACCAATCGAGATGCCTGTTGAAATCACAAGACCAATACTGAAGCGACTCTCAGCACCTGCGCCCGATGCAATCAGTAACGGCACTACACCCAGCACCGTTGCAATCGATGTCATCAGAATCGGACGCAAACGAATGGATGCGGCTGCCTGCACGGCTTCCAGTTTATTTTTACCTGTCAATTGCAAGTCATTGGCAAATTGCACGATGAGAATACCATTCTTGCTAATCAAACCAATGAGCGTCACCAACCCTACTTCACTATAAATATTGAGCGTGGAAAAACCTAAGCTGACAAAAATCATCGCGCCACAAATGGACATCGGAACACTAATTAATACAATCAGCGGATCGCGAAAACTTTCAAACAAGGCAGCGAGCGCCAGAAAAATAATAATCAGCGCAAAAAAGAAAGTGACAATCAATGCTGATCCTTCCTGAATGTATTGCCGTGATTGTGAAGCGTAATCAATGTAATAACCTTGCGGCAAAATTTTCTGCGCCATTTGTTTCATTTTATCCAGTGCATCACCCATGGTGACACCTGGTGTTGCAATGGCTGAAATTGTCGTGGAATTTAGTTGCTGAAAATGATTCAGTGATTCTGGCACAATCTGATTTTTCAGACTGGCAATGGTTGCCAATGGAATGGAACTACCGCTCGCTGTCCTGATGTAATAATTTAATAAATCACTCGCATTGAGGCGCGCCTTGCGTTCCATTTGTGGAATCACCTGATACGAACGTCCTGCATAATTGAAATAATTAATATACGCTTCACTCATTGCATACGTGAGCACGTTACCCACATCCTGCATATCCAGTCCCAGTATGGCAGCTTTATCACGATTCAATTCAATTTCTGTTTGTATCTGATCAATTTTCAAATCTGCATCAATATAAACAAATATGCCTGCTTCGCGTGCTGCCTGCATGAAATTATCTTTCACGCGATTGAGATTATCGAAGGTATCTGTCGTCGTAATCACAAATTGAATGGGCAAACCACTGCCGCCGCCAGGCAAGGAAGGTAACTGGAAGGCTGCAATTTTTCCGCCAGAAATATCATTTAATTGCTGTTGAATTAGCGGCTGTAATTGATTGGAGCTACGTTTGCGTTCATCCCATGGCTTTAACACCATGCCGATAATACTCACATTCAAACTACCCGAACCATCGACCTGAAAAATATGATCTGTTTCAGAATAATCACGATAAATTTTACTGACCTGATTGGAATAAAGTTGTGTTTGCGCAAGAGATGAATTCGCTGGTGCTGTCACTTGCGCAATGATAATACCCTGATCTTCCTGTGGTGCAAGTTCGGTTCGCGAAGTGATGAATAAAAAATAATTACTGAGCAAAATGATGATGGCAAAGACCATCACAACTGTTAAATATTTTAATAAATCTGCGAGTAACCGTTCATAACCCTGTTGCAGTTTTGCAAATAATTTATCTGCATAAACAATGAATTTTAATTTTTTTTCATCTTTTGGTGGCACCAGAAATTTTGAACACATCATCGGAGAAAGAGTTAATGCGACAATTGCAGAAATGGTGACTGCACCAGCTAATGTAAATGCAAATTCAGTAAACAATGTTCCAGTTAAACCACCCATAAATCCAATGGGTACATACACTGCAATCAGCACCACGGTTGTCGCAATAATTGGCCCTACCAGTTCACGTGCACCATAAATTGCAGCCTGTAATGCTGTTTGTCCTTCTTCCATATGTCGTTGCGCATTTTCCACCACGACAATCGCATCATCGACAACGAGACCAATAGCGAGTACCAATGCCAGTAACGTCAGCAAATTTATCGAATAACCGAGAGCGAGCATAATCAGAAACGTGCCGATCAATGACAAAGGAATGGCAATGATGGGAATGGTAACGGAATGCAGTGAACCAAGAAAAATATAAATTACAACCGTGACAATAATAAATGCTTCCAGCAAAGTGGAAATAACTTCGTAAATTGAACTACTGACGAATTTACTCGAATCATAAACAATATTGGATTTTAAACCCTGTGGTAACTGTTGATTAATGGAAGGATAAACAGCACGCACGCTATCAATCACGGTTAACAAATTCGCAGAAGGCGCAACTTTAATACCAATATAAACCGCAGTTCGCCCATCAAAACTCACTGCGGAATTATAATTCTGTGCACCGAGTTCTACTTTGGCAATATCACCGAGACGAATGATCGCACCATTTTGCTGCTTGATGACCATTTGTCTAAAACCTTCCACATCTTCGATATCTGTGGTCGCTGTCATATTACGTATAAACATCAAACCATCTGTACGGCCCACCGCTGAAACAAAATCATTTGCTGCTAATGCAGTTGCCACATCAGTGGGAGTGATGTTGTAACCAGCAAGTTTTTGTGGATCAAGCCAGGCACGTAATGCAAATGTTTGGCCGCCAAGAATTTCTGCCAATTGCACACCTTTGACAGCCTGCAATTTTGGCTGCACAACGCGAATGAGATAATCGGTAATTTTATTTAATGGCAAATCATCGCTGTAAAAACCGATATACATCGCATCAATCGTTTCACCTACTGCAACACTGATGACAGGTGATTGTGATGCCTTGGGTAATTGATTGAGAACAGCATTCACCTTGGTCGTAATATCAGAAACCGCTTTGAGTGGATCATAATTCAATAATAAATTCGCATTAATCGTACTCGTGCCCAATGTGCTGGTAGATGTCATGTAATCAATACCACCAGCTTGTGCAATAGAATTTTCAAGTGGTGTGGTTATGAATCCGGCAATCACATCCGGGTTTGCACCGGTATAAGCTGTCATGACAGTGACGACAGCATTTTCTGTAAAAGGATATTGCATGATCGGCATGGAAAACATCGAACGCAAACCAAGCACGAGGATAGTCAGGCTGATGACTGTCGCAAGCACAGGACGTTTGATAAATAAATCCGTTAATTGCATGCTGTATCCTTATCGATTTTTCACTTGTGGATCAGGATTGTTACTTGGCTGAACGGTATTATTCACCGTAATACGACTATCATTTTGCAATTTGAGCTGACCGCTCGTGACAATTTCATCACCTTCCTTTAATCCTTTTAATATCTGGATTTGATCGCCACGTGTATCGCCAATGGTGACGAACCGCTGTAATACACGCAAATTTTGCTTGCCATGTTTATCCTTGCCTTTGTCCACCACAATAAACACGATATCGCCATAAGGATTAAACGTCACAGCAGATTGCGGCAAGGTGAGATAACGATCAGGCTGACCGGATGTCACCACAACATTGGCAAACATACCAGGTGTTAATTCCAGCGTAGGATTTGGTAACGTTGCTTCCACCTGAATATTACGGGTATTGGTATCGACATCTGGTTGTAGGGTGGTAATCTTTCCAGCGAACGTTTTACCTGGCCATGTGTCTGATGTGATCGTTACTTTTTGTCCGAGTTTCAATTGCGAAATGGCTTGTTGCGGTAAATAAAAATCAATATAAATCGGATCCAGTGTTTGCAACGATGTCACCGTATCACCAGGATTTAAATATTGTCCGGGATTCACTTGCGAGATACCGAGACGTCCGCTAAAAGGTGCGCGTATTGTTAATTTTTCCACGGTACCTGCCTGGGATGCCGTTTGTCCCTGCAGATTTTTCATATTCCACCAGTCAGAATCTAACTGCTGCTTGCTGACGGCATTAATAGCAAATTGCGCTTTATCACGATTATAAGTAATACGTGCCAATTCCGTTTGTGCTTCCAGTGAACGTAATTGTCCGATTTGTGTCTCTGCATTTAATTGCACGAGAATGGTGCCTTGTTTGACGGTAGCCCCTGGCGTGAAATAAATTTGCTGCACCATGCCAGCCAGTGATGTCGTGACATTTACACCTTTGATCGCGCGCAAACTGCCAACAGATTTTAATGTCGATTGCCAGGTTCCATACGATACTTTCATGGTGGATACAGTCACCGCTGGTTCCTCCATCGTCGACATCTTGTGCATGATGAGAAAAATCTGGAACGCTTTCCAGCTAAAAATGCCGCCAAATAATACAGCGACAAATATCAGCATGATGATCATGCGCTTCTTCATTCCACCTTCATTAGCTGGCATTTAAACACTCCTTTACACACCACTGTTTATTCCACCAGCCACCGCCCAGCGCCTGGAGCAAGGCCGCCGTATCATTATATCGGGCAGCTCGCGCCTGAATGGTTGCAATCAGTGTGGATTGATATTGTTCCTGGGCATTCAGCAATAATAAATAACTGGTTCCTCCCAGACGATACTGACTCAGACTCAAATTCAAATTCGCCAATGCAGAATCCTTGGCACGTTGTTGCGCTTGCAAAGTGCGCGCATCGGTTTCAATCGCACGCAAACTATCAGCAACATTCTGAAATGCCGTCAATACAGTCTGACGATATTGCGCTGCGGCCTGATTATAACTGGCAATCGCCTGACGTCTCGCTGCCATCAAGGCACCGCCATGAAAAATCGGTTGCGTGACGGATCCACCAATCGACCAGATCATGGTACCTGTCGAAAAGAGTTGTGCGGGAATCGATGTTTCCCAGCCAAATGCGCCAGTAATATTAATTTGCGGAAATAAATTGGCAGTCGCTACACCGACATTCGCGCACGCTGTATGCAATGTCGCCTCCGCTGCACGCACATCAGGACGTTGTCGCACCAGATAGGATGGCAAACTCACTGGTAAATGTTGAGGAAGATGTAATTTATCAAGATCAATGATGGGAATATTCGTATTGGGAAAAACACCGATCAAGACAGCCAGTGCATGTTGCGCCTGCGAAAGACTTTTTTGCAATGGCGGCAGAGTGGCACGTGTCTGATTCACCAATGTTTCCTGGGTGAGCACAGTATCCTTGGCAATTCCACCCAGTTGAAATTGTTTACGCAAAATATCCAGCTGATTTTGTTCCGTACGAATAATTTCAAGCGTCGCCTTGATTTGTGCCTGATAAGAAGCAGCAGAAATCGCAGTGGTGACAATATTTGCGGACAAACTGAGCCAGGCAGCAATTAACTGAAATTGCTGATAATCGACTTGTGCTTGTGTTGCTTCCAGTTGACGCCTTGATGCACCAAAGACATCCGGTACATATGTCACATTCACGGAAGTATTAAATAAATTGAAAATGACATTGGTGCTACTGCCAATCGTGCTGCCGGAAAACTTTTCACGATCGCCTGAAACACTGCCATTCACAGCTGGAAACATCAGATTACCAATTTGAACATTTAGAGTTTCCTGCGCGACTTTTAATGCAGCAATTGCTGCCTGCAGATTAGGACTATGTGCAAGACCTTTTTCAATCAGATTATTTAATTCTTTCGAATGAAATAATTCCCACCAGTGCAGCGGAATATTTTGTCCATATATAAATGTCTGCGATTTACCGCTTTTTCCTGCAGCAGGTGTGGCCACCGTTTTTGCTGGCAATGGTTTTGCATCATAGGTGGCAACAGGCGGTGGTGGTGGCGAGTGGAAATCTGCTCCCAGCATACAGGCAGTCTGCATGCAGCAAAGCACTGCCAGCAGAAGAATACGTCGCGGGAAAAGAAAGAGCATTCAACGTTCGCCTTTGTTTAAAACCCCTAACAATCTAGCACTTTCGACTGCATGCTTCCATCCCTGATATAACTCATCACGCTGTGTAGATGGCATATTTGCGGTAAACCCTGAAGACATTTTCCAGTGTTCTGCGATTTCTTCCAGTGACTGATACATGCCAATTTGCAATCCAGCAAGATAAGCTACACCTAAGGCAGTTGTTTCCGTACACACTGGACGATGTACTTCAAGCGCTAACATATCGCTTAAAAATTGCATGAACCAGTTGTTTACCACCATGCCACCATCAACGCGCAATACTTTTAATTCACCATGTGCAGTCATTGCATCCAGTAAATCACGCGTCTGATAGGCAATACATTCGAGTCCCGCGCGCACAATTTCATCCTTGCCACTATCAAGCGTCAAACCAAGAATCGCACCACGTGCATGCGCATCCCAGTAAGGCGCTCCTAATCCAGTGAATGCTGGCACGAGATAGACACCTTTGCTGCTCGCTGTGCGTTTGGCAATAATTTCTGTTTCAGCGAAATGCTGAATCATTTGTAATTTATCTTTCAGCCATTCGATCGTTGATCCTGCAGAAAAAATACTGCCTTCCAAACCATAAACGGTTTGCTGGTGAATACGATAATTAATCGTAGTTAATAATTGATGTGATGAATGAATTATTTCCGTACCTGTATTCAACAGCATAAAACAGCCGGTTCCATAAGTTGCTTTCACCATGCCTTTGGTAAAACAGGCTTGTCCTATCGCTGCTGCCTGCTGATCACCTGCCATGCCTGTAACCGGAATCGCAGCTCCGAGAAAATCAGCAGCAATCTCACCAAACATCGCGGTGTTATCCAGCACTTGCGGCAATATATTTGCAGGAATGGTAAAGAGATTTAATAATTCCTTGTCCCAGCAAAGATCATTAATGTTATACAACATCGTGCGTGAAGCATTGGTAATATCAGTTGCATGAGTTTTTCCCTGTGTCAGTTTCCATAATAAAAAACAATCGACGGTACCAAATAATAATTCCCCTTTTTCTGCACGTTCACGTGCACCTTCAACATGATTTAATATCCATTGCACTTTGGTCGCAGAAAAATAAGGATCCATCACCAAACCCGTACGCTGCGAAATTTGTTTGGCAATCGGCGTGCTCGCTAGTTGTTTGCAGAGATTACTGGTACGACGATCCTGCCATACAATCGCTGGATAAACTGGAATACCGGTGCGTTTATCCCAGATGATTGTCGTTTCACGTTGATTGGAAATACCGACTGCTGCAATTTGTTTTGCGCTGAGTTTGGCATTTGTAAGCGCCATGCGACAACAGTTAAGCGTATTATCAAACATTTCCTGTGCGTCCTGTTCTACCCAGGCAGGATATGGAAACGATTGTTTCAGTGGAATTTCATGCAGACTAATGACTTTACCGGTGCGATCAAAAATAATAGCGCGGCTATTGGTTGTTCCCTGATCTATAGCAAGTAAAAACATATGAGATCCTTATATCCATGCTGGCATGTATTGATTCGCATGACGTAATTCCGAGCGATGCAAACGCCAATCCGGATCAAATTGTGCGACTGTATTCCAGAACTTTGTGGAATGATCCAGATGCAGTGTATGAGATAATTCATGAATCAATACATAACGCATCAAACGCGCAGGTAAAAATAATAATTTAAAATTGAGGCTAATGGCTTTATTAACCGTACAACTTCCCCACAATGTTTTCTGATCGCGAATACTCAAATCCTCAAACTGCAAATGTGTTTGCTGACTTAATTGTGTTAAATGCCAATGTAGTTGCTTGTATGCATATTCCCTGATCCATGCACGCAATTTTTTTTTATAAAATTTTTTTTCGCGAATTTTTCCGACAAATACAATCTCGCGCGTTGGGCGTATCATCATTGCAAATCTCGCATCGCAATGCAGATAATGCACCTGCCAGGTTTCATTTAATGCAGCGAAAAAAATATTTTCTGGTAACTCATCCGATGGTTTTACACGCGGTTTTTCCAGTTGACGCATGATCCACGATTTATTTTCTTCGAGAATGGCAGGAATGTGTTTGAGATTAAAGCGTACGGGTACCGTGATTTCCAGACGATTATCATCACCCATTCTCAGTTTGACGTGTTTTGCCAATGCATGTTTCTTGACACGATATTCAGGCTGAAATGATTCGGTATGATTCATGCTTCTTGATTATCGATGCGATTTGCATCCGTCAGGGTTTGTATGGTTTGGTTAACGATTTCCCTGCCGCGTTTTTGACACAAAAAAGGAAAAACAGCGTGAGTGAAATAGGCAAAGCTCGCGACCAGTAAATTTAATCCCAATTTAAATGCAAACCTGCAATGACTAAAATAAGTTTCACCTACTTCATGCGGATGTTCCGTAAAGATATTTTTCATTTTTTGTTCATTCCTTTTATATGTGCAATGACGCGAAAAAATTCTAGTTGAGATTGACATTTTCCGCAATCAGGATTACCTTTTCTCCCTGATTATCTTCAGGGCAGGGTGAAATTCCCTACCGGCGGTAAATTACATTAAGCAATGTAAAAGCCCGCGAGCGCTTTTTCCACGAAAAAGGTCAGCAGATCTGGTGTAAATCCAGAGCCGACGGTAAAGTCCGGATGAAAGAAGAATGATCGAATCATGCAGCATGTTTTATGTTGTCATGCACTTCCTCGCGTTCATGCCCTGAAAAAAATCCTTGAAATAAAATATTTAACAAGGGTTTAACATGAACGAACCTTCACAATACATGGCTTATGCTCTCGAGCTTGCTGCGCGTGGTCGTCAGACGGTTTCACCCAATCCCATGGTAGGTTGCCTCATTGTTAATCAGCAAAAATTGGTAGGTGAAGGTTATCATCGCCGTGCTGGTGATGCCCATGCTGAATTGTATGCTCTCGAACAAGCAGGCGTGCACGCAAAAAATGCCACTGCTTATGTGACACTTGAACCCTGTTGTCATCATGGCAAAACCCCACCTTGCACAGATGCACTCATCAAAGCCGGCATCAAAAAAGTTTATGCCGCTTGTCTTGATCCCAATCCTCTGGTTGCAGGCAAAGGCATTCTCGCTTTGCAAAATGCAGGCATTGAAGTGGAAGTGGGTTTACATGAACGTGAAGCGATTGCACTCAATGAAATATTTTTTCATTACATGCGAACTAAAAAACCATTTGTTATTGCAAAATGGGCGATGTCACTGGATGGAAAAACCATCACACATCCAGAAGATTCCCGTGATATATCCAATACCATTTCCCGCAAACATTCGCATCAGACACGTCAGCAAGTGGATGCCATTTTAATTGGTGCGAACACGGCTGTTAATGATAATCCACAATTGAATGTCAGATTTGCAAATGATTTAACGAAACAGCCTTTGCGCATTGTGCTTTCAACCAAAGCTAATTTACCGCTGAATTTAAAACTTTTTACTGAATCACCTGAAAATACTTTGCTGGTTACAACTCATCATGCAGATGCAACGATATTGCAGCAATTACGTGCACAACAAGTGAATATTTTAATCGTTGCTGAAAAAGAAAATCGGATTGATTTGCAAACATTATTAATTGAATTAGGCAAACGTAATATCACCAGCTTGCTAGTGGAAGGTGGCATGACTGTGTTGCATGATTTTTTTGCGCAGCATCTTGTGAACCAGATTCAAGTGTATCTTGCGCCTAATATCATTGCAGCCATGCCACAAAAACAACAGTTGGCAAATATGAAAGTTCAAACGCTGGAACAGGATTTATTTATTTCAATAGCAACAACAGGAGAAGAATATGTTTAGCGGCATTGTCGAATGCATTGGCTTTATCACTGCGATTATTCTTAATGATGGCTGCAAGCAATTCACTATCCAGCCAGAAATTCCTTTCGATGATTTAAACATTGGTGACAGTGTTTGCGTGAATGGCATCTGTCTGACTGTCACACATTTTACGAATACTGATTTTAACGTCACCGTTGTACCGGAAACATTACGTGTTACTAATCTCGACAATCTTGTCATCAATGATCCCGTGAATCTTGAACGTTCGCTGAAACTCGGACAACGTTTAGGTGGACATTATGTGCAAGGTCATGTGGATGGTGTTGGCGAAATTCTTTCTATCACACCCGATCACAGTAGTGCGTTACTGGTAAAAATTTCCTTACCGAAAAAACTCACGAATTATCTGGTAAACAAAGGTTATATCACCATTGACGGCATGAGCATCACCATTATTGAAGCAGCGGAAGAATGGTTTACTGTCACTTTTATTCCACACACACAAGCGGTCACTGTTACTAATCAATATCGTGTTGGTCATACGGTAAATCTGGAAGCAGATATCGTTGGCAAATACATTGAAAAAATCACAAGAGGAGCAATCCATGCAACCACAAATTGAACGCGTTGAACAAGCATTAAAAGATTTGCGTCAGGGAAAAATGGTCATACTGACGGATAATCCTGAGCGTGAAAACGAAGGTGATTTGATTATTGCAGGAGAATGCATTACCACGGAAGTCATGAATTTCATGATACGCAATGGAACAGGCATTGTGTGTGTTTCCATGCCATCTGAATACAGTAAAAAATTTGATTTGCCATTAATGGTTGCCCATCCGGAAAATACCAGTGCAGCAGGTACTCCTTTCACCATTTCCATTGATGCAAAAAATGGCATTACTACCGGTGTTTCAGCTGCTGATCGCACGGAAACGATTCGTGTTTTAGTCGATGATAAAGCAAGTGCAAACGATCTGGTTAAACCTGGACATATTTTTCCTTTGCTGGCACGTGATGGTGGTGTCTTTGAACGTCAGGGACATACCGAAGGTGCGATTGATCTTTTGAAAATGATTGGCAAAAAACCGGTGGCAGTCATTTGTGAAATCATGAATATCGATGGCAGCATGACACGTGGTAAACAATTGCAGGATTTTGCAAATCAATATCAACTCAATATACTTTCTATCGACGATATTATTGCTTATCGTTTATATCATGAATACCTCATTGAAGAAGAAGCTTCTTCTTTTATTCCACTGGAAAAATATGGACGCTTCAATATTTCTGTTTTACGTGAAAAATATACTGGGGAAGAACATATTGTCCTCAGGAAGGAAAATCAGGTAAAAGATGCACCTACACTCGTTCGCATTCATTCTTCGTGTTTTACAGGTGATTTATTTGCATCACAACGTTGTGATTGTCATGATCAATTGCATCATTCACTGGAGCGCATTAGCAAGGAAGGTGGCATATTAATTTATCTCAATCAGGAAGGACGCGGCATTGGATTGCTTAACAAGATTCGTGCGTACGCCTTGCAGGAAGAAGGATATGATACCGTTGATGCCAATGTTGCCTTGGGTTTGCCAGTTGATTCACGCAAATATCATGTTGCAGCCAGTGTATTGCGTCATATGAAGATTAATGACATTCGTCTTCTGACAAATAACCCCGATAAAATTGAAGACATGAAAAAATACGGTATTGAATCGGTGAAACGCGAATTAATGCCGACATTTGAACATGAACATAATCAATTTTATTTACGTACCAAACGCTCCAAATTAAATCACTTTATTCACTTAATTGACTTGACGGGATAGACCAATGAAATATGCCATTGTAACTAGCGAATTTAATCAGGAAATTACGGATGCCTTATTGCAAGGTGCATTAGAACGTTTTGCAGAAATTAATATTCCAGCGAATAACATTACGGTTGTAAAAGTTCCTGGTGCGGTAGAAATTCCTTTTGCTGCGCAATTGCTGGCGAAAAAAAATCAGTATGCAGCGATTGTGTGTCTTGGCGCAGTCATTCGTGGTGAAACGACGCATTATGATTACGTGTGTGAGCAAGTGAGCCAAGGTTGTCAGCGCGTCATGCTGGATCATGAAATCCCAGTCATTTTTGGCTTGCTGACTACAGAAGATGAACAACAGGCAAGAGAACGCGTCGGCGGCAAACATGGGCATAAAGGAAAAGATGCCGTGGATACAGCGCTAGTGATGGTGAATCTCAAGGAGAATTTATAATATAATCGACGCATTATTAATTCAGGGATGAATCTTAATGCAACAACTTCGTTTTGTTTTTACTTGTTTCATTTTATTAATCAGCCAATCCCTCAACGCTGGCAGTGGATTATTTTTTAATGTCACAGCAAGTGGAGGCGCACCTGGCTCATTGCAATTTACCTTATGTCTTAATGGAAAAGGACCTGTATCTTGTCAAGCTTATACTGCTAATAATTTAAATCTGACAATAACAACCAACATTCCTGGTCACAATTATCCGCTAGCGGGTATAAAAATGAGTACACCAGGTTATATCGTTTCAGGTTGCACAAAGATCAGTAACGGTTACTGCTTATTCAATGCAAATAATCAAATTCCAGTCACGATAAATCTGACGCAAGCAAATAATAGCAATCTACCCTGGTATCCTTCTCTCGAAGCTTTCGAACATTATAATTCAGGACGTACACATCGCTTTCCGCAAGCTTTTTTTGGTGGTTCGATGCAATCTCCAAACATGGTTGATATTCTCAGCTCCGCATCTCCCTATTATCCATCTGGATACAACATGTCTTATCTTAATGCTGATCTTGCCTATATTTATGGAGGCGGATATGGAAATATTGCTGGTTCAATTGGTGCCTTTGTCGCTCAGGTAGATCCCGGGACATTGCAATACGTCTGGTACAACCAATTAATTAATACTGAACAGAATGGAGAATGGGATTATCCTGGTTCGTTAGGCATTTTAAATGATGGATATCTTTATGTGAGCTATGGTTATCGCTTAACTAAACTCAATCCAGCAACAGGCGCAATCATTGCAACATTAGTTTTGCCAACCGGTGGAGCACTTGCTAAAAATACTTCCTTTAATGGTTTTAATGCGACGCAAGATGGAACGATTGTAATGAAATCAGTTTATCGTCAGGCAGGTTGTCCATTACAAGGTCCAGCTGCCTTATTACATTGTCCTGATCCAACTGATGTTCCAGCTTCAATTTTAGTTTCAGTTAATCCAAAAACCATGACACTGATAGATGTGGTGACATTACCTGCACCAGTAGGAGCAAGACCTACCATTACGCGATTCAATAATAAAGATTATGTTTATTTGCTTGAACCAACCACTGCTATTCGTTATTTGGTGCAAAACGGTTTTTTCACTTTGGATAACACATGGAATCCTGGTGTCATAACAATATCAGGTCAAACACTCAGCACTTCATTTGTTGTGGTAAATGATTGGGTTGTCGCACAAACGAATACACTTCCTTCTGCTACAGCATTAAGCGTGATTAGTATTAGCCAGGCAAATGCTGCAATAAAATTTTCCATTCAACCATTTTTGGGAGATCCTATTCCTCCTTTAATTGCAGCAGCATTTGCAACAGCTGCTGATGGTTCGCAAGCAATAAGCTGGGCACCCATGTCTGTTTCAGGTGATCCTGAAAGTAATCTGGTGTATGCGAGTGATTCATTGCCTGGAGAAATTGCAGCGATTCAGGTATCTGATAATGGTCTTGAGATTATCTGGAAAGTAAATCAAAGAACGACGGAATTTACTACTCTCATTAATCCATCAGCCACACGTGTATTAGTAGGCACCGATATTCCTGATGGGCAAATTCCTGGTGATAACAGCAATGATTATGCTGTATGGAGAAATGCTGCAACTGGCGAAGAAATTGCTCGATCACCCTTACTTCCTGCCATGACACAAGGCACGATGATACAGCCATTTTATGCGGGAAATATGTTTTATCAGGGACAATCCGGTACGTTAATTAAATTGTTACCAACGGGATAGGGGTAAATTTGCAGTCCATTCGAATTTCGAACCCGCATCAGTGAAAGGTTCCGGCAAAAAAATATGTTGCTCAGGCACACAAAGGTTTATGGTTTTCAGGGACGGACGTCCTGTCCTCGGCTCTCCTTGCCTCCTGGCCGCGACGCCCTTCAAACCATAAACCTTTGTGTGCCTGAGCAACATATTTTTTTGCCGGAACCTGAAAGACCAGTTAGAAACTTCACAAAAAGCTTGCCAGGTTTTTGGGTATGTTTTGTAACAGGTCTCTCAGGATCAAGTGGCAGGATGTGTAAGGGGTACGTATATTGCTTTCAAAGCGACTGCATTAACAGGGATGGAATGCTAAACGCCATGGATGGCGTGTTTGGAGCGATGAAAGCAATATACGTACCCCTTACACATCCTGCCACTTGATCCTACAATGAAAGCGGAGTTACGTTTAGATGGTGTAATTTTGTGGGGATATATCAGAGCACCTATTAGAGAGAACCTACAAATAATATCGCGCACGCAGCACACAATTAGCGATAAATCGTTTCACTATCGACTGGTTTTTCACATCTTCCTGCTGTATCACGCGTGCCTGATTGAAGTCTTGCTGAAATTGCTGATATAAATCGTGTTTTGTTGCATCCATCTGCAATTTTACATTCACTTCAATATTATGATGAAACGATCGATCATCCAGATTACTCGAGCCGACAAAATATATATCATCAATGATCATGACTTTTTGATGCATTACTCCTCGCAGATATTCATAAATAACTGCACCATTCTTCAGCAATCTTGCGTAAAAAGTCGTCGCTGCCAGTGATGCAATTAACACATCTGATTTGGCAGATAAAATAATTCTGACATCCACTCCTCGTTTACTCGCAGCAATTAATTTATTTAATAGCGCAATATTCGGAATAAAATACGCATTCGCAATCCAGATTTTTTCTTTCGCCTGATCAATATCACGCATCAGCGATTTAATTGCACGGCGACGCAATCGCCAGGAATAATTTAATTGAAACACAGGATCTGCTTTTAATTTACGAAATGGTAAATGAAAATGTCTTCTCGCAAACAGGCGATTGAACATATACTGAATACCGCTTATATCCACTCCTTGCAATTTCACGCCTGTTTCCCGCCATTTTGTTTCATTGTTTTCATCAATCAGATGAGACGTAATATTAGCGCTGCCCAGCAGCACAATTTGCTGATCAACGATACACACCTTGCTATGATTGCGTGAATTTAATTTGAAAAATAAACCGATAAATTTCGCGATAAAATGTTTCCATGTGGATGTCGATTGATACCAGTGTGAAATATTCCACGGCACAGGATGATAAACATTCACCGCAACTTTGGCTGCCTTCAATTGTGAAGCAAGTTCACCACCAAAGCTCATACTACCCACACCATCAATCAGCAATCTGACGATCACACCACGTTTCGCAGCATTGCACATGGCATTTGCCATCATTTTGCCAACAGTGTCATCGGCAAAAATATACACTTGCAAATCGATAGTTTGTTTTGCAGCATTTATCACAGAAATTAATTCATGCAGATACTCATCATCGATGAGTAAGTTTTCTTTCATGGCACATTATCCAGAGTGAAATGCACGAGTAATGCCAGATGATCAGATAAATATTTCCATGCAGGTTGTGTCATTTTTTCTGCACTCGAAGCAGTAAAACCACGATAATAAATTCTATCGAGTTTGAACATTGGCATCCATGCAGGGAAGGATTTGGCATATGCTTGCCGGCAATGTAAAAAAGCTTCTTTCAATTGCAGTTCTGTAATCAGTGGCTGTGCAATATGTCCTTTCCAGTCATTGAAATCACCGCCCATGATAATAGGTTCATGATCAGGAATATTGATATGCATATATTTCATTATCATATTCATTTGTTTGTTACGATCACCAAACAAAAGCCCGAGATGAATACATAACAAATGTAATTTCTGATTATTCGGCAAGGAAACAATCGCATGCAACATACCTTTGCGATCAAGGCGTCGCACACTTAAATCGAGATGATTGATATGCACAATAGGAAATTTACTCAGGATAACATTACCATGATGGCCAGTTTGATAAATTGCATTCATGCCGTAACAATGATGATCCCATAAACCAGCTTTCAGGTGATCAAATTGATGACCGCGTACTTCCTGCAGAAACACAACATCCGGCTCAATAGTGTGTAATTGCTCCTGAATCTGGTCGAGAGAAAAATAATATTTTCCCCAGCCAATTCCCTTGTGGATATTAAACGAAAGTGTTTTTATGTTTAGCATTATTTTTCCCTGATATATGGATAATTATACCTGGGTTTCGGGGTAGAAATGCATTGTTTAGTATTGCCATAAAGTACTTATGGCTATTCTTTTCTACAAAGCAAATCTTTAATACTCAAATATATGATTAATATATTAATTATCATATTTCATCACGTTATTCGTACTAAAAACGTGAGAATTATCACGTTTTTCGTACGAATAATGTGGAAATAATCACGTTTTCAGCAGATAATAAATGATCATGTACAAAGGTCTTCACTCTATGAAACGCGATTTATATAAAGATTTATTAAACTGGAAAAACGCTTCAAATCGCAAACCGCTTGTCATTCGTGGTGCGCGTCAGGTAGGAAAAACCTGGCTGTTAAAATCATTTGGCAAGCAGGAATATAAACACTGCATTTATCTTAACTTTGAAGAAGAACCGCGATTAAACGATTTTTTTCAGGAAAAACTTGATCCGCATGTCATATTAAATAACATCGCACTTTATCTGAATATCACTATTTCATCTGAGAATACCTTAATCATTTTTGATGAGATTCAAGCTTCCCTGACAGCATTAAATAGTTTGAAATATTTTCATGAACAAGCAAATCAATTTCATATTGTTGCAGCAGGATCATTACTCGGCGTGAAATTGGGAAAATCAAATGGTTTTCCAGTAGGCAAGGTGACATTTCTTGATTTATATCCACTATCATTTTCTGAATTTCTGAATGCTATCGACAAGGGAAAAATAAATATTTATTTATCAGAAATAAGCGATGCAGCTAACCCAATTCCTAATCCATTACATGAGGAATTATTACAATATCTGAAACAATATATGGTTGTTGGTGGCATGCCGGAAGCGGTACTGGAGTTTGTGAATACAAAAGATTATTCATCCGTGCGTAAAATACAACAGGATATTCTTGATGCTTATTCCCTGGATTTTGCCAAACATGCGCCAAAAGAAATTATTATGAAAATAACCAAAGTGTGGGAATCGATTCCTTCACAATTAGCGCGAGAAAATAAAAAATTCAAATGGTCTGCTGTGCAGGGGGATGCGCGCGCACGTGAATTTGAAACAACAATAGAATGGCTTGCCGATGCTGGATTAATTTATCGCTCGCTCTGCGTTACCACTCCCAGATTTCCCTTATCCGCCTACAGCGAAACAAATGCATTTAAAATATTTGCTCTTGATGTTGGATTACTGGCTGCGATGAGTCGTCTTTCAGCACAAATTATTTTGAATAATAATGCCTTATTTATCGAGTTCAAAGGGAGTTTTACTGAAAATCTCATCGCTCAGGCGTTGGTAGTTAATAAAATACCATTATATTACTGGACAAGTGAGGGACGAGCAGAAGTAGATTTTCTTGTGGAAAATGAAAATATTATTTATCCCCTGGAAGTAAAATCGGGTACATCATCAAAAATAAAAAGTTTGGTAATTTATGCTGAAAAATTTAAACCAGCATTAATGCTGCGTACCTCGCCATTGAATTTGAAGAAAGATGATAAATTATTAAATATTCCGCTTTATCTGATTAATTATATTTACAACTTGCTTTAGGAAATAACCATCATATTAACAAGTGAGAAATCTTATGGACTATAAAATATTAATTACCACACAAGACAATTTTTCTGAATTCAAAATTGAAAAAACATTAGGTTTAGTCAGAGGCAACACTGTGCGCAGCAGAAATATCGCCAGAAATCTGATCGCCGGTTTTCGTACTATCTTTGGCGGAGAAATTCCTGAATTTACCAAAGCTGTCGCAGAAAGTAGAGAACAGGCACTCGATCGCATGATCGAACATGCCGCTGAAATGGGTGCCGATGCAGTCGTTGCAGTGAGGTTTATTACTGCAGAAGTTGATACAAGTTGTTCGGAAATTATGGTGTATGGAACAGCGGTGAAATTGCAAAAGTAAGCGCTGCATCACAAGTTACTGCGGAGATCTGTCATATTG
>Ga0206852_1006_pt1 | contig 102269 bp, 90 predicted proteins | sample Alteio_BWOrgCont_14_FD_152849 | JGI IMG/M metagenome (GOLD analysis project Ga0206852, IMG submission 152849) | Enriched cells from forest soil in Barre Woods Harvard Forest LTER site, Petersham, Massachusetts, United States -... | ecosystem: Environmental > Terrestrial > Soil > Temperate forest >... | reverse complement strand
TTACAACCACATTTTTTATCGCAATGATGATTCTTGTTGCATGGACAATGATGCTTGCAAGTATGATGAACGGTTGTATGTTTGTTGCAAGTTGAGCATTCACATGCAGATGAGAGTGCTGGAAAGGTAGTGAAAATACTCGCGAGAAAAATGAAAATTCCAAATTTTAATTGCTTCATAAACATCTCCTTGTTGGTGAAAAAGTGAGTTTAGCAAATTGTTTATGTTTGTGCATGATATGCAAATGTCGTTCAGTAAGACCTTTCTCCTCTGAGGGAAGGTATCGTTATACTCCCCCATCCGTCCTTCTGACACCTTCCCCCGGATGAGGAAGGCCTTCTTGCTGAACTTTAATGGAAAATAATCGATTATTTTTTACTCAAATTTCTCCCCTATTTATCATCCATTTACAAATAAACTTGAAAGATTTGCCGAACTCATTAAGATGGCCTTAATCTGATATCGCTATGATTACATGCACTTTAACCAGAGTATGATTTGCCAATGACAACCGTGAACAAGCTCAATACCTTAGCCCTGACGCTGCTGATTACCGGCGCGATTGATAGCATCCGTAATTTGCCAGCGACTGCCTTGTTTGGCAGCACGCTGATTTTTTTCTTTATTTTCGCTGCACTGGTGTTTCTCATTCCAACTGCTCTGGTTTCAGCTGAATTAACCGCAAATGTTGATGAAGGTGGTATTTATAAGTGGGCGAAGCTCGCATTCGGTGAGCGCATTGGCTTTCTCGCAGTCTGGTTGCAATGGATCAATAATCTCGTCTGGTTCCCCACTATTCTTTCTTTTATCGCAGGAACAGCAGCTTATCTCATTGATCCTGCGCTTGCACAAAATAAATATTACATGGTCTCTGTCATTCTCTGTCTCTTCTGGTTGCTGACACTGGTAAATTTGCGCGGTGTGCATGTATCTGCAAAATTCACGAGTTTTTGCGCGATCATCGGCCTGATTCTTCCCATGATCATGATTATCGGTTTGCTTCTTGTGTGGCTGATTGGTAATCATCCTTTACAAATACAATTGAATAGCAGCACGATTTTGCCGAGCTTTCAGCATTCAGAAAACTGGATGGCATTAACTGCTGTCATGCTGGGATTTGCCGGAATGGAATTAGCTTCCGTGCATATCAAGGATGTTGCCAATCCACAAAAAACTTTTCCGCGTGCGCTTGCATTTTCCAGCGTCATTATTTTAATTACGATGATGCTCGGATCTCTCGCCATTGCTTTTGTTTTACCTTACAACCAGATCAATCTCGTCAATGGCACCATTCAGACTTTTGCGTATTTTCTTTCTGCTTATCATTTGAATTGGCTGATTCCCGTATTAACCATCATGCTGGTAATTGGCAGTTTGGGTGGCGTGATTAGCTGGGTCATCTCACCGATTAAAGGGTTGGGACACGCTGCGCAAGATGGTTTTATGCCACCGTTTTTTGAAAAATTAAATAAACATGGCGTGCCACAGAATTTGTTATTGACGCAAGGTGTGCTAGTTAGTTTTGTATGCATGGCATTTTTATTTTTACCCAGTATTAATGCTTCCTACTGGTTATTAACCGCGCTCACGACACAGTTATACATGATGATGTACGTAATTTTATTTTTAAGCGGCATGCGTTTACGCAAGAAAATGTCGTATTCCGGCGGCTATTTCGTCATTCCAGGTAAAAAGCTCGGCACATGGTTAGTATGCGCATCAGGCTTGATTGGTTGCGCGATCACACTGTATGTTGGTTTTATTCCACCGAGCAATATTAATATTGGCAGTGGTCTTAATTATGAAATACTTTTCATCACTGGCATGCTTGCCATGATCGTTCCGATTGTTTTCTTTTACTGGTACCAGATCAGAACAAGTCGTTTGCTAATGAAAACTGAAATCCGCAGCGAAACCATTTAATACGCGTGAGTTATTTTCATATATAAAAATAATGAGGAGATTATTGTGCAAGGTAGATTACCTGAAATACTTTTGGATATGAGTGATAGTTTTTTAAATCCAGAAAAGTGCGCCGCGTATCTTACAAGTTATTTAGATCAACACCCCAATACCAACCATATTGATTTTTCAGGTTATGGCAGAAATCTGGTTTATAACAGTTATGAGAAGCTTCCTCTTAAACCAATTGCTATTGCTATTGCAAACAGATTAAAAACGGGAAACTATCCAGCCGGCTTGAAAATAAATTTTCATAACAAATCCTGTAGCAAGGCTTGCGCGATTGCCTTTGCAGAAGCACTGGAATCGGGAAATTGCAAACTTCCTTTGACAATTAATTTGATGCACGTTTCCCTCGAAGGTATAAAAGTATTAACAAAAGCAATAATGAGTGGTAAATGTCCTAAAAATCTTTATCTGGATATTAGCGGTGCCACAATTGATGTTGAAGAAGTTCAGGAAATTGCATTAGCTTTGCAACATAAGAATTGTCCGGAGAATCTTCATATAAGTATATTATTTTGCGGAAGCAACGCTGCTGAAATACTTGCTGAGGCACTACAAAGTGGAAAATGTCAGCGCGGACTTCAGATTGATCTTAAGGATTTTGGCAAAAAAGGTGTTGAAAGCTTAGCTTGTGCTTTTAAAAGTGGGAAATTGCCGCCGGGATTTCATTTCACGTTTTATGGCCTAACGGAGCAAGACACCAAAACACTTACCGAATCCATTGAAATGGCTTTCGCTGAGCGAAAATTACCTGTCGGATTTGGCGTTACTTTAAAACCATCAACTTTTACTGCCATTTTTCCTGATAAAAATTTAGTATCCCGCATCGATAATATATTGAAGAAAAATGAAGCTTACCATGCTGCAATAGCCTGCGTTACACTGCAACAAGGCAAGCGGCAAAATATTTTTCTGCAGGAAGTATTAAATCAAATTTATCCTTATCTCTTTTTTTCCTGCATGAAATCATTTTTCAAAGCTGAGCAAAAAGCTATACAGACGTCACCTCGCTGTATTTCATATGTTTATCAAATTCCATTTGAGAAAGTGAAGAAAGAACAAACTTTCTTTCTAAACAAACTCCACACACTTTTTGCATCTTCTAAATTACTTGAGTCGAAACCAGATGATTCTTCCGAAACATCATCCTTGCGACCAGGTAATCAATAGCTTTTCAGGCAGGAGATTAAATCATCACTAAAAGATGGATAATCTCCCAGCTCATTTTTATTTAACATCTCCGCCAGTTTACGTTCCAGTGATAACAAGCGTGTTGCTCGCGGTTTATGTAACACCTCATATTTTTTTAACGCGATTGAATAGTTATCTGGAGATTGATTAAGACATTCAATTAGCATTTCCACACCTTCCAGTGAAACAGATGTAGCACAGCCGAGGATGGATCCAACCAGATGTGCAGCATCGCTGATTAAAACAATACGATTTTTACTCCAGCGATTTAACGGTTGCAAATTATAATTTTTAACAAAAAAATAATTTTTTAATCCGTGATTTTTATTGATGGATTGTTCGAGATTATCCAGCATTTCATTCAGTATCGGTGCGTGATTTCTGAATAAACCTAATTGATCTGCAAGTAACGGATATGTCTGATGAATATCACAATCTGCATGTTTGCAGATAAAAAATATCATATGTTTGTTGCCATCAACTGGAAAATTGCCACTCAGGTATTGACCGAATATTAAATTATGTCTGATGTGATAAGGAAGTTCGCTAATTCCACCCAGTGAAAGATATCCCGTATATTCCAATTTATATTCTGGTTCAATATGATTTCTGATAAATGAAAAAGCACCATCTGCACCAATTAATAAATCAGCAGCAAATTTTGAACCATCATGAAAATGTGCAATGACATGTTCCTCAGTTTCCTCAATGCGTATACAAGTTTTATCTAATATAATTTCTTCACTTTCCAGCGCTGCCAATTGAATAGCCTGCAATTCATGACGACAAATATTGATGGGATCATATGGTGCAATTTTATGGAAATCATCAACCATTGTTTTACTAATCAGATCCCCTGCTTCATTGCCAATACTGATGAATGGGTAGCAACCACTTTTAGCTTTTATTTTTTGGTACAAGCCAAATTTATCCAGCACACGCAAGCCATTTGGCCAAAGAGGAATATCTCCTCCTAACGGCGAAAACTGTTTGGCTTTTTCAAAAACGGTGATTGCAAAACCTGAGTGTTTCAAACCTATCGCCGCTGTCAGTCCGGCAATTCCACCGCCAATAATTGCTATTTTTTTGATCATATCGCTGTCCTGTATTTAATACTCGAAATGGAGACAGTCCTGTTGTTTACCAAGCAGGTGTGGATGATTTTAAACGGTTTTACGTTTAAATCAACGCAAAAATACGATTTTTCCTGGTAAAAAATATTCAAAACACGCGTCTGAGACGGTATAATGCCCGCCACCTTTAACTTTCGGAGCACGCATGCAACTGATCGAATCACAGCAGCCCTCACTGTCTGTATGCCAGATTCTGCGTAAGCTCATGATGGAAGCGAACATCAGGGAAGCGGAACTGGCAAGAAGAGTCAATCTGCCGCAAACAACGGTTAACCGTTTATTACTGGGCGGCACCAGTGATCCGCGCGCCAATACTTTAAAGCCTATTGCGGATTTTTTTGGCATTACCATCGGGCAATTATGTGGATTTGAGCCGCTTGCGATCAATCGTATTGCTGGAAGCACAAGCACACCGTCTCATGCCTGGCGTTTTATTCCAATCATTACCTGGGAACAAGTTTCATCCTGGCTGTTCACCAAAAAAAATATCACACCGGCCAATCATCCCAACTGGATTGGTACCGAGCGATCCGTATCGGATCATGCTTATGCATTGCCAAGTTTATCTTTCATGGAACCGCGTTTTCGTAAACATTCCATTCTGATCGTTGATCCAGACGTTCAGTACAAAGATGGTCATTATGTTGTGATTGCGCTGGATGGAATTCATCCTACCGTGCGAAAAATATTGCAGGATGGGCTGGATACTTTGCTGCAATCGTTTGATCAACAGCAATCTCCGGTCAAATTAATTAAAAAACATATTATTTTTGGGACGATTGTTGAATCACGCATGGATACTTACACATGAATCATTTATATCGAATTGTTTCCGTAGATGATAGCTATCAGGATACTGGACGCGTTTTTGTAAAAGTCCAGGTGACTGGCAAAGCTAAAACATTCGATCGCTCTGTGAGTGAATTATATGATCGCGAATGGCTGGAGAAATTTTCACACGAAGATGTGGCACATATTGCTGCTTTATATACAGCTGAACATACACAAAATCTTGACCTGATCAAACGCTTTCCCAAAAAAACGGCTGCTATCAAATCCAGTGTCGTAATCGTTGGAATTTTATTTACCGCATTTTTAATCTTATCCAATCTGACCGCTTTTAAATTAGCAGCAATGGGATCGCTTGTATTTCCTGCTGGATTAATATTTTTTCCTTTAACTTACGTGTTCGACGACATATTAACGGAAGTGTATGGTTTCAAAATCAGTCGACGCATTATATGGCTGGCATTATTGGCGAATACGATCGTTTTTGTCGGCACATGGCTCACCATCTATTTAACACCAGCAGCGGATTGGCATGCCCAGGAGGCTTATGCGACAGTTTATCAGGCTACTCTCCGGGTCTTCATTGCCTCAACCGTCAGCTATTTTTTCGGTGAATTTGCCAATTCCATTATTCTTGCCAGATTAAAAGTTTTAACCTCAGGACGCTATTTCTGGTTTCGTGCTGTTACGAGTTCGATTGCAGGTGTGGGTATTGATACGATACTCTTCATGCATATAGCATTTTCATTTACAATGCCCTATTCCCATATCTGGAAAATCATTGCGACGATGTTTTCACTTAAAATAATTTATGAATGTCTGGCACTCCCATTAACTTACTGGATATCCAATTATTTAAAACAGAAAGATAATGTGGATTATTATGATTTCAAAACAAAGTTCAATCCATTTTCCCTGAGGGTCTGATATGCAGAATAATTCCACCGCATTGAACATGCCTTTGCAGATACATTCCAGTTATTTATGGTTTCTTACCCTGAGTTATTCCATGGTAATGATCGTGGCAAGCTGGTTTGATCCAAGACTGGTAAAAATATTTGGTTTGACGACGGATGCTGGAACATTAATTTTTCCATTTACTTTCCTGCTATCTGACCTGATTACTGAAGTTTATGGATTCAAATATGCGAGACGAGCGATCTGGTGTGGTTTTTTATTTAACATGATATTTATTTCGTACGGACAATTTATCATTCAATTGCCCAATCCAGATTATCCAAGTAATAACGCCTTGTTTGATACCTTATTGCAAGTCAATTCGCGCGTCATCATTGCCTCCATGATTAGTTATCTTGTTTCTGAATCAGTGAATTCTTACTCAGTCGCAAAATTCAAAATAAAATTGAAAGGCCGTTATGTCGCCTTGCGTTTTATCTTTTCTTCGATCATTGCATCTGGCGTTGATAGTGTTATTTTCACGGTGCTGGCATTTTTCGGAACGGTTTCGATGCCAAATCTGATTAACCTTATTTTGACAATGTTTCTGATAAAAAGCGTGATTGAAATAATCGGCCTGCCCTTTTCCATCAGTCTCGCAAGCAAATTAAAACAAATCGAAAATATCGATATTTATGACAAGAGAACAAGCTTTAACTTATTTAGTTTAAATGTTGATTATGAAAGACGGGATAATGCGGGTTGATTCGAATGGAAATGGCTGCTTGAGAAGTGATTAATATTTATTTCGATTAGTCTTTTCCTGAATAAAAATAATCTTATTATAATCATCATATTTATTTGCAAACTCAGAAATCAGTGTTGTGCTACGCGTTGATGATTGCTTGATGCCATCGCGATCAGTAAGCATCATTTCCCAGGCCGTTTTGTTCATGCCTGGCAAGATGGAATTCTTCCAGTCAGCCATGATGTTAACAAATTTATCTCCGCAATAAAGACCTTCCTTAATACAGGATTTCAGGTGCTGAAAGTAAGCAATTTTGTCAGAGATTATTTTTTCCTGCTTTTCTTTATCGTCTTCTGATGACATGAATTTGAGACTATTAATCGTCGTATTCATTCCTGTTTTTAATCGCTGGATTAAAATGTTATCAATATGATTATTAATCGCAAGAAGAATTCCGCTATCATGAATCGCACAACCTCTTTTATAACCATCAACCAACTGCTGCGAGAGAGATGTTATTTCAAAATTATTCGTTTCCTTGTTTATACTATCGATCTGGTCTTTAATGAGGGATTTGATATCTTTGGGCGGATTTCGATAAATAGCTTCTATTCCGTCATCATCATTTTGAGCTTTAAAAAAATAGTTGTTGCTATAATTTTCCCTGACATAGATTAACTGAATGCCTGAAAACTGGGGCAATTTATTAATTTCCGTGACTATCGCGGCAATATCTGCATGATCATGATTGAATGTTTTACCATAATCCATATTAAAAATGATTGTCTTGTTATTACCAGCCAAGGCTAATTTAAATTGCAATAAAAACAGCCTGGTCATGTGTACGAGATATGACTGGCGACTAAAATAATTTTCTTCCGAATCATTTAAACCAGACTTATCAAAATTTGGAACTGGGACAATCGAAAAATCATAATAAGATGATGCTTGATTGACAAGTTTTACATTTTTAATTCTGTATACTCCACCAAAATGGATGAGGCTTTGAATGTCTTCATATCTTGAAGGTTTTGCAAGATGTAAATTGGAAATAGATTGATTTTCAAACCAATTATTGAAAGGAATTTTTTGTTGATGAAATTGACTGACAAAAAGCAGGAGTAAAGGAGAACCGGTATAATTGACTGGAATCATCTTTTCTATGCTGGTTCTGCTGCCAATACAATCATTATGGTAATAAATTATTTTTTTATTTTTTTGAACGATATCGTTCGTCTTTGTTATTTCAGCATCCCCAGTCAATTCACACAAAATGACAGGCTGATTATTCCAGCATTTGCGTTTATGCAAATCAAATGCATTTTCTTTCAGATTGGTATTAGCAAGTATATTCACTTCGAGGTGTTTGCGCGCGGGAATATTTTTTGCATCGAATTGAATCGAGCTTGCTTCATGATTATATGCCACATTGATATATTTTTGCTCCCCGAATTGTTTCACCTCAAAAATATAACGCTCGAAAAATAAATATGCTTCGTGGGGTGCTTCGAATTCAATGGATAGATATTCTTTATCGTTATCTTTCTGTTCAAAAATAATTTCGCTGTGAAATAAAGTGATATTTTTGTGACGACCATGACGTATATTGGAATCTGCACAATAAAACATATTGAGTTGTCGGTGCAGAGATTATTTGTCGAAATAATCATGCGATTGTCAGTGCAGGTTATTGCATTATTAGTGACCATTAGCGAGGAGTAATATTCATATGCTTTTTCTGCTGTTTCAAAACTGAAATCAATGGAGAATATGTAGGGTTCGTGTTCAATGAACTCGATATAACAAATATCATCACGTGTTTTCAATGGCAAATCCTCGTCAATTTTTATTTTAACCAAGTACTAATGCAATATAGATGCAATAAAAAATCCCATTAAGCAAAAGTGCGCTTATACGTAATCCTTTTTCAGCATTCCATCTGATCCATGCGGCGGCGATAAAAGTAACGCATACACCCGTCAATACTATTTTGCTCGGCTGCCAGGGAGTCAGTAAAATACCCAGCGCTGGTAATAGTGTTCCCTGAAATACCATCGCTCCTGTGATATTTCCAAATCCCAATGTGTCCTGATTTTTTCTGACCCATAATATGCTATTTACTTTTTCAGGTAATTCTGTAGCGAATGGAATAATTAATAATGACAAGAGTAATGCAGAAATTCCGAGAGCATGAGAAACGTTGAGTGTCGCGTTAATAAATCCTTTTGCACCAATTAACAATAAAATTAATCCCACCAGCAACTGAATAATGATTGTAGTTAAATTTGTTTTCAATCCCATTTTTGAAAAAAACAAAGGCTCACATGGATTAACTCCATGTCCGCTAACTACCAGTTTTTTGGATGCCTTAAAAGTAAAATAGAGATAGCTTACGTACAGGATAATCAATAACAAGCTCAACATGGCGCGTATATAAATTGGTTCAATGGGTACAAACATTGCCAGTGCAGCAATGAAAAAAGCACACAGGAAAAAATTAAGATCGCGAACCAATCCAGTTTTTTCTGGAAACATTCTGCCGAATAAGCCTCGTTGTCGGATAACCGATATCACCATGAGGAACGTTGATAAAGTTGATAGCATTAATGGAGCGCCAAGAATGGCCCCGACACTGATTTCTTCATTCACCATCTTGTCTTGCGTGCCGGCAAATATTGCGAGCAACGGAACAGATGTTTCGGGTAATGCAGTGGAGATTGCTGCCAGAACGGAACCTGTTGCACCGCTTGATATTCCAGCGCGTTCACCGAAATATTCCAGTGAATTTGAAAATAATTGTGCTGCTATCAGAATAATAATCAGCATCGAAAATAATTCTAGCCATAACAACATTTAATTGTATTTCTCGTTAAACATGTCATCTACACCTGCAGCTTTGGCGATAGACATGATGTCATCTGGAAGATGGTTGAAATGAATGGGTTTGCGAATTTGTTTTGATAACCTAATCCATTCGATAATCAAGGCAAGTCCAGCGCTATTGCTGGATGTCAGTTGCGAAAAATCAAATATCAGTTCAGAACACTTATTAACTTGCGACAAACTTTTTTGATAAATCGACATCACATTTGCAAAATTCAAATCACCACTAACGTGAAATTGATTACCCTGCAATGTGATGTCGGCTTTATTCATATTTTTACCTAACGTGCAGTATGACCGGATAATTTACCTAATAATGTAGCCATGTTGCCTTGCGCTAAAATATCAGCAAATTGTGCCTGGAAGCTGCCGAGCATGCTGACACCTTCAACTGACATATCATACAATCTCCAGCCACCTGTGGTGCGGATCATGCGATAAGTCACATTAATCGGTTCGCGTTGCGAACTGATGATCTGGCTGCGCACTTCAATATTATTGCCAGGACCAGTGCGCAAAGGAAAGAAACGAATGCTCTGATCTTCATAATTTGATAATGCAGATGCATAAGTGCGAATCACGGTCTTGGTAAATAAATCCTGAAATTGTTTACGCTGATCATCTGTTGCATTGTTCCAGACATTTGGCGGTAATACACGACGCGACATTTCACTTAAGCTTGCATAAGGTACGACATATTCATAAGCCAGTTGATAAACAACGGATGGCTTGGTTTTTAATGTTGCCTTATTTGTTTTTAAACCATTAATCATGTTATTTGCAATGTATTGCAATAATGCAATTGGATTTGCAGTGGGTGCAGCTGATGCTGGTGTTACAATCATCATCCAGCCAAACATCATCGCCATGAACCAGTAAACAATTTTATTTTTTAACATTTTTGTCTCCATTCTTATCTCCATTGTCATCACCATTTTTAAGGCTATAAATGAATTGACCGATTAATTTTTCCAGTACCATGGCAGAGTTTGTATATTCAATATTGCTACCATTTTTAAGGAAGGTCGTATTATACATTGGGCTAATTGCAATGTAATTATCGCCAAGCAAGCCAGCAGTGAAAATCCCGGCAGAAGAATCATCCGGAATATCCTTGAACTGTTTGTTAATCTTCATGTGCACAACTGCCTTGAAACTCGCTGGATCAAGATCAATACGGGAGACTTCACCGATCTGCACGCCACCAATCTTGACTGGCGCACGTACTTTCAGTCCACCAATATCATCAAATGCAGCAGTTACGGAATAACTTTTCTGCGGAAGAAAATTCGTCATGCCACTGACCTGAAAGGCAAGCACAGTCAAGGCAAACAAGGAAAAAATTAAAAATAAACCCACCAGACTTTCAATTAATCGCTGCGGCAACATTACCACTCCCCTATCATCATTGCAGTTAAAACAAAATCGAGACCCAGCACGGCCAATGATCCATACACTACTGTGCGCGTGGTAGCGCTGGCAATTCCTGCGGAAGTTGGCACAGCAGTATAACCCTGAAAGACAGCAATCCACGTTACCGCTATACCAAAAACAATGCTTTTGAGTATACCGTTTAACACATCACCATGAAACTCGACGGAAGATTGCATATTCGACCAGAATGTTCCGGCATCACCACCCAGCCATTTCACACCAACCAGATAAGCACCATAAATTGCAGTGGCATTAAAAATAATGACTAGCAATGGCATGGAAATAAAACCACCCCAGAATCTGGGTGATATGACTTTACGCACAGGATCAACCGCCATCATTTCCATACTGGATAATTGTTCAGTAGCTTTCATCAAGCCAATTTCTGCTGTTACTGCAGAACCTGCACGTCCTGCAAATAAAATAGCGGTTACTACCGGCCCCAATTCCCGCACAACACTTAATGCAACCAGTGGACCAAGTTCCTGGGATGCGCCAAATTTGGCAAGTGTATGATAGCCCTGCAAGGCGAGTACCATACCAATGAATAAACCGGAAACAACAATAATCAAAAGTGATAACACGCCTTCTGCATAAACTTGCTGTACCAGCAAGGGAAAACCTCTTCTGAGATTGGGTGAGCCAAACAGGATACGCAGGAATAAAATGCCTGCACGGCCGAAATGTCTTAAATTATGAATTCCCCATTGTCCAGTGAGGACAAGACGATCAATCATGTTTCCACTCCTTGCAGGAAATCTTCTACTAATGGTGTTGCTGGATAATCAAATGGAACTGGTCCATCTGGTAATCCCTGGATAAATTGCTGCATTTGACGCGAATTATCTTTCGCAATCGCATCAGGTGTGCCATGCCCTAATACTTTCTTATTCACAATCACGTACACATAGTCAGCAATGCGCATGGTTTCCTGGACATCGTGAGAAACAATAATGCTGGTGATGTTAAGGGATTGGTTCAGTGTCTTTACCAGTTTGACCAATACTCCCATGGAGATCGGGTCTTGGCCAGTGAATGGTTCATCATACATGATCAGGTCAGGATCGAGTGCGATGGCTCTTGCAAGCGCTACGCGTCTTGCCATGCCACCGGATAATTCGTTGGGCATCAATTGCGCTGCACCACGCAGGCCAACCATTTGCAGTTTCATCAATACCAGACTATGAATCATGGATTCAGACAAGTTAGTATGCTCTCGCAAGGGAAAAGCTACGTTTTGATAAACATTCATGTGTGTAAATAAACCGCCTTGCTGGAATAACATACCCATGCGTTTGCGCAATTGATAAAGTCTGGTATGGGATAATTCGTGAATAATTTCACCAGCAACTTTCACTTCCCCTTTTGTCGGTGCAAGTTGTCCGCCAATTAAGCGTAATAAAGTGGTTTTTCCCGTACCACTTGGTCCCATGATCGCAGTAATTTTGCCGCGCGGAATAACAATATCCACATCCTGAAAAACGATTTTGCCGTTTTCATGCTGAAAGGACATGTTGCTGATTTCTACAAGATTTTTTGACATAGTTTCCAAGTTTCGCAAATGATGCGCGAAATTGCCAGCATTCTTTCCCTGGGTCAAGTATCAGTTTAATTATGAATAAATAAATAGCATGTTTCCTGAAATTACTCAGTGCGTTGGTAATTTTACTTCAAAGTTGCAAATACGCCGCATACACCCACATAAAAATATTCAGGAGTATCGCAAAACCAACAGCTGCGCTTCCCATATCTTTCGCGATACGTGATTGATCGTGCAATTCCAGGGAGATGCGATCAACAGTGGCTTCAATCGCAGAATTAAGAGCTTCCGCAACAATCATGAAAACAAATGCAAAGAAAAGCGAAACACATAGCCAGGATGGAAGCGTAAAGAAAATAAACAATGGTATAACAGCGATTCCACAATAAACTTCGATTCGAAAAGCTTTTTCCAGCTGCCAAAGATTCTTCATGCCGCGCAAACTGTTTTTCGTCGCTTTGAGCACAGTGAAACTATTACGCTTTTCAAACACCATTGACTGTTCCATCCGTTATTCCCTTGAAAAATCGTCATTATGATAAATTTTTATCTCTGCCGCCAGGGGTTTATTCAGACTTTTTGCTGAATATTAACCTTGTTCCTTCTGCCAAGCACAGCTAAAATGTGGCCTCACAAAATCAAGTTGGATTGACTGATGGAAAATGAAAAAATTTGCGCGCTGGCACGGGCTGTTATCGACATAGAAGCACAAACAATCAGCCAGCTTTCGGATCGGATTGGTCAGGAATTTGTCAATGCTTGCCATTATTTACACAATTGTGATGGCAGAATTGTCGTGATTGGTGTCGGAAAATCTGGTCATATCAGCAAAAAAATCGCAGCAACATTAGCCAGCACAGGCAGTCCCGCATTCTTTATTCATCCCAGTGAAGCCAAACATGGCGATATTGGCATGATTACGCGTAATGATGTCATTCTTGCCCTCTCTTATTCAGGCGAATCGGAAGAAATCACTTCCATTCTGCCGTTTATTAAACGCCTCGCGATTCCATTGATCGCCATGACGGGCAAACCAAACTCAACACTTGCAAAGGCAGCCACCATTCATCTTGATGTCAGCGTGGAAAAAGAAGCGTGTCCATTAGGACTTGCGCCTACTTCCAGCACCACTGCTGCACTTGTTATGGGAGATGCAATCGCCATGACATTACTGGAAATGCGTGGTTTTACCAAAAATGATTTTGCACTTTCACATCCAGGCGGCACATTGGGCAGACGCTTATTGCTGATGGTCAATGAAATCATGCACCAGCGAGATCAGATCCCCCGTGTTTTTATGGACGCATCACTGAAAGAAGCACTGGTGGAAATGACACATAAAAAATTAGGTATGACAACAGTTGTGAATGAATCCGGCGAATTAGCCGGTATATTTACTGACGGTGATGTGCGTCGTGCGCTGGATAAAGTCAGTGATATTCAACGTGCGCAAGTACATGAAGTCATGACCCAGAATCCCAAAACTATTCCCGATAATATTCTCGCTGCAGAAGCATTAAACATAATGGAATCGCATAAAATTACTTCTCTTGTCGTCATCAATCAGGCAAAAAAACCTGTTGGCATTATTCATATCCACGATATTCTTCGCGCTGGAGTTGTTTAAATGGAACAAGCGAAAAATATTCGTTTATTAATTCTCGATGTGGATGGTGTATTAACTACCGGTGCACTTTATTACGGTAGTAGTGGTTTTGCCATGCGTGGTTTTCATATTCACGATGGCATGGGCATTAAATTATTACAAAAAGCCGGCATTGAAGTCGCCATCATTACCAGCAAAAAATCTGACGCAGTGGCAAAACGCCTGGAAGAGTTAGGTATCCGGCATGCTTATCTGGGTCAGGAAGATAAGCGCCCTGCTTATCAGGAATTAAAAACAAAATTGCAGCTGGATGATACAGAAATTGCTTATATGGGTGATGATTTACCTGATTTAGCCTTGCTAAGACGTGCTGGTTTTGCAGCTAGCGTTCCCAATGCACCGGCGATTATTCAGCAATATGTTGATTATATTACCCAAAAAAAACCTGGCAAAGGCGCAGTGCGCGAAGTCTGTGAATTAATTCTGATGGCCCAGGGCAAACTGGAATCTGTGCTACAATCGTACCTCGATTAAAAAAAGCCCCAGAGTTAAGTCATGGCAAACAAATATTCCATCATCAGTTTTATTATCATGGCAGTGCTTGGCATTACCACTTCCGTGATTTATTTTTCTGAAAATCCGCAGAATATGCAGACAGCACATTTATCTTCCCAGCCTGATGCCATTATGGAAAATATCACAGCGATTACCATGGATAAGCAAGGCAAACCGAATATGAAAATTGTATCGCCAAGAATGCTGCATTTTGCCGATAACAATACAACGCAATTGATTGACCCGGAACTGACACTGTATCGCAAATCATCGCAACCCTGGTTTATCAAGGCGCGTCATGCAAAAGCCATTCAGGGAGCTGATAAAGTGGATTTCTGGGACAATGTCAGCATTCATCATGCAGCAGATGAAAGCAATCCTGCTACCTTGATCAAGACACCTACACTCACCGTGCATCCAGATAAACAAATTGCCATGACTGAAGATTTGATTACCATGGTGCAACCTAATCTCACTGTTAAAGCAACAGGCATGCATGCTGATATGAATACAGGTGATATTAAATTAATTTCAAGTGCACGAGGGGAATATGTTCCTACGTCATAAATTTTTATTTTTATTTCTTCTAATCTTCACACTTCCTTTACATGCACTGGAAACTGACAGAAAGGAAAAAGTAAATATCATCGCTGATTCTGGTGTATATAATTTTAAAACTGGTGTGGATGTGTATGAAGGTCATGTCAGGATTGATCAAGGTACAACGCATCTGACAGCAGATAAATTAATTACAAAAAAAAACAAGCAACATAAAATTCAGGAAGCGATTGCATATGGTAACGAAGAATTAGCACACTACTGGACATTGCAAAATGTTGGTGAACCTGAAATGCATGCACAAGCCAAAGTAATAAAATTCTATCCACTGGAACTGAATGTTTCGCTGGAAGGTGATGCTTATGTCACACAAGGTGAAAATAAATTTCATGGTGAATTAATTCATTATAATAATAAAAATCAGACAATCACCTTGCCTGCTTCATCTAAAGGAATTGCAACATTAGTTTATAACCCGGAAAAATAAATATGCCTGAAACATTACGCGCGCAACATTTAAGTAAAACTTTTAAATCACGTCACGTGGTAAAAGATGTATCCGTTCATATTAATCGTGGTGAAGTCGTCGGATTATTAGGCCCAAATGGCGCGGGTAAAACCACTTCGTTTTACATGATTGTTGGATTAATTCCTGTTGATGGTGGCAGCATCATGCTGGATGATATTGATCTCACGCGTCTTCCTGTGCATGCACGCGCACAATATGGCATTAGTTATTTACCGCAGGAAGCATCAATATTTCGTAAATTAACTGTTGCGCAAAATATTATGGCGATTCTGGAATTACGAACTGATTTAACACGCGCAGAAAAAAAACTCGCGCTGGAAAAATTACTGGAAGAATTTCGTATTACACATATACGTGATTCGCTAGGCATGAGTTTATCTGGTGGTGAAAGACGTCGCGCAGAAATTGCAAGAGCGCTTGCAATGGAACCAACATTTATTTTATTAGATGAACCATTTGCAGGTATCGATCCGATTTCTGTGCTGGATGTGAAACGCATTATCAACCATTTACGCAAACGTGGTATTGGCATATTAATTACTGACCATAATGTTCGTGATACATTAACCATTTGCGAACGCGCTTATATTGTTAATCAGGGTAAAATTATTTGTGAAGGTAATCCAGAAGTTATCCTGATGAATAATGAAGTACGCAGTGTTTATCTCGGTGAAGAATTTAATTTGTAGAAGTGTGGTCATTGCGAGGCGTTTTTCAGCCGAAGCAATCTGTCTGCCTGGATGTTTGTGTATATTCGCAATGGCTCGTCGGCCTCCGGCCTCCTGCGCTTTATTTGCAAATATACACAAACATCCAGGCAGACAGATTGCTTCGGCTGAAAAGCGCCTCGCAATGACGCAATTTTATCCCGTAGGAGAGATTCATCATGATACGTCATCAAATTGTTATTCAGAATAAATTAGGATTGCACACACGTGCAGCCGCAAAACTCGTGGATACAGCAAAACATTACGCGAGCCGCATTGAACTCATGTATGGCGATCGCATTGTTGATTGCAAAAGCATTATGGGTGTCATTACTCTCGGCGCACAAAAAGATAATATTGTTGACCTGATGGTTTCTGGTGAAGATGAGGATGAAGCGCTGGAAGCGATCAATAAGCTGGTCAATGCCAAGTTTGGTGAAGATTAAATTTGAACAAATTTTGTATCAATTAATAGTTTTTTAATATTTTTTGTTTATAATGCAAGCTCCATTATTATTAGAAAACACAAAACGCCATGCACTCTAACATACTGATAAATGACAAAAAACCGAGTGAACTATTAGATCCATCCATGCCATTAATAGTTCCTGAACAAGCCAAATGCTCACTTTCTGCTAGTGAAATCATGCAGTTAGGCGTCACCGCCAAACTGTTCGCACTTGCAGGCGTGCGTACAACTATTCAATACGTCTATGTAGGCGGAATAGCCGTTTATTATTTCGTTTTGCTGGCTCCCGATGTTGCTAACACACAAACCTGTGAAAACGCCTGGCAATTCCTCAAGGAAGATAGCTTTGCAAACAAGTTAAAAGCAGCAATTTTAATGGATGCGGGTGATTTTGTTTTCAATGTCGCGGCGGGCGTGAGCGCATTGGTCATCCCCTTCATGCATCGTGTTGGTTTTGATATGGTATCGAAAGCATGTCGCAATCGAAAATTCCTGTCCGATGAAACCGAAGACTTGATTACAGCGATTTATCAGCAAGGTCTGCAAGCATTATCCAATCCCGTTTCGATTATTAGTGCGAGTAATAAAATTGCTGAAACTTTTCAACTATCCAATACAGCGAATCGTTTGATGTATACGACAATTGCCTTGCCATTAGGCATGCAATTACTACGTTTATATGGACAAAAATATTTTACATCGAAGTATCCCGATGTTGCTTCATGGCCTACTCTCAAAGAAAATTTCAAAGATCATCCCAAAGCAGCCATTGCTCTTACTATTGCTGAAGCTATGCTGTTGGGAGTGATGACGGGCAGTTCCTTTGGCACAGTCGCATCCTATGGCATGAATGTTGGTTACAGTGGTTGGCATGACGAAGATTATCCTTACACAGATCAAATCATTTTGCTTAGCATGGCATTTGGCGCATTACTGGGTGCAGTATCAATTCTGAAAGAATCATCAGCGAATTACATGACGCAGATTTCTACTGTCTTCAATTTATTTTATTTGATTGCCATGCCATTGCTTTCACAATTGATATGTTTCGTTCAGGAACTGGGTACGGTTGAGGGATATATAAAAGATAGCTGGTTGCCAATAACGCTGACAGTTTTTTCCATGTTCGCTGCTTATTTTGCCATGCGCTTAACCAAAAATGATTATGTTAGCAATGTATTTCATCTTGCCAAGCCACTGATTCCGATTGAAGAAACAGTTGTGAATGTTAAAGATATTTATGATGCGGAAAGTGCAGGAGAAGAAAATAATTTCAGTGAAGTTGAAAATCCATCTATTCTGGTGAACTTTGATCTTGAGGAATCAAGCAGTAGTAAAAGTGAAAGTGAACCTGATGGATCAACAAATAAAGAAATTATTCCTCATACAGATACAATTGAATCGACAATTATCGTTAATCTGGATGAGGAATTATCTTTCGCTAAAAAACACGGAGTATTTGCACCGAAAGAAACAACAACCGTAGATACTGACGTACTCAAATCAATCTATTCGCATCGAGGAAATAATAATGAAATTTAAACATACTATTTCAGCATTAATTTTATCCAGCTGCGCAGCAACTTCTGCAAGTTTTGCAGCAGATACCAAGCCTTTATTGAAAGTGATCCCGCATAACCGTATTGAATTAATGTTTTTTCAGCAAGCACATGCTGGCTCAATTAAACAGAACAAATCCGGTTGTTATGAGTTACTGTTATCGAACATCGAACCAGAAGTGATGTATTTTTCCAATTCACCGGATAAAAAAGCAGGTAATCTGACTTTATCGCAATTTGCAGAAACCATGACACATAGTCAGAAAGCTGAAAAAATCAAACCGAATACACTGGTGAATATTAAATTCGACACATCATCCATCAACATGATTGGCACATTAAGCAATGCACTTTACACTGGCAAGGAATTTCATTATACCTTCTGTCCATTTGGTGGAAATCAACTGGTAAAAGAAGGCAAAATCAGAAGTATTAATTTATTCGTTGACCCAATTCACCGCTGGCCTCCCTAGATTTGTGAAGGTCATGGCACTCAAGATTAATCTATAATTTTAAGAAGGAAATCAGGATGGAAATTCGTAGCCAAGCTCTTGTAGAAGCTGATGAACAAATTGAAAAAACCAAAAAAAATCTTTCTGCTAATTTGATCGAACGGGGTAATATTTATTTGTCAGAAAAAAAATATAAAGAAGCATTGCAGGATTATGAAGCAGCAACTAATTACAACATTCATAACACTCTGGCATATGTTAAATATGCAATGGTTTTATATGAAATGAATGAACATCAGGAAGGGCTTATTTTCCTGAATACACTTCTTGTGAATAAAAATTTAAAAATTGATAAATCAAGCATCTATTTCAGACGTGGCATGGCTAATAATGCCTTAAACCTTAATGATGTAGCTTTATTCGACTATACAAAATCTATTGAAATCGATTCTAATAACAGCGCAGCTTTTTGCAATCGATGTATTATTTATTTCGAAATGAAGCAATTCGATAAAGCTTTGTCTGATATTAATAATGCCATTAAAATTAACAATCGGTCTATGTTGGCATATAACAATCGCGGATATTTATATTACAATCTGAATAAAATTCCGGAAGCAATTGCTGATTTTAGTAAGGCTATTTCATCACAACATGACTACGAACAACCCCAAAAAAATCTCCGGGAATTGCTGCTTGATCCGAATGTAGATTTTAAAGGTATTAGAAAACCTGAGCTTCTGAGTGCGATTAATTTATTGCCAGAGCTGGAACGTATACCTATATTGGAAAAATGTGTATTAGATCCGAAGGAAAATCCTAAAAATATAAATCCATTGAATACACGTTTATGGAAGCAGAATAGATCCAAGCCGTGCTCCATAAATGCTGGGCAAGTAAAGATAGCAAATGATCGTCTTATAGAGTTACGAAAAAAATATCAATTGGCTATGCCTCAAGTTCCGGTGAAACCGAATTATGGAATGACCAATTGGGCGACTATGTATCCTCTAGCAAATAAAGATGATAAATACATATCTGAACATAATGATAAAAATGCAGCTATGTGTAAAAATACATTGTAATGATTTAGTTCAAGCTGTGGCTGCATAGGTTGGGTCTGTATATAAACGCCCAACCTATGCAAGCTTTTCGTCAATTAAGGCGTATTCTTTTCGACATTCAATTCTTCCAGCGTGATGTTCGCCTTCAGCGCTGCTATGCCCTTTTCACCAATCCTGTTATAGCTTAGATTCAGGCGTTTTAACGTCGTATTTTTCGCCAGGGCTATTGCGCCAAAATCGTCAATGCTATTTCCAGTCAGATTCAAATCAAGCAAATGTGTATTTTGTGCCAATAAAGCAGCGTCATAACTAGTGATCCTGTTATTCGTTAAATCCAGTTTCTTTAATGTTGTATTAATACCTAATTCAATAATCGCCCGTCGATAAATAATGGGCATATGCTTTGCAGTTAATGATTGCAATGAAGCATTTCTTGCAATGGCAATCATCGCTCCTTCATCCAGATCATTCTGGCTGATATCAAGGCTAATCAAGTGACTGATCTTTGCCAATGCCAGTGCACCAGCTTTGCCTATTTCACTGGTACTCACATTTAGATTTTTGAGTGAAGGATTTTTTGCAATGGCGATTGCACCTTCGTCACCGATAATGGAATGATCGAGGTTAATGGATTCCAAATTATGATTTTTTGCGAGCTGAACAGCATTTTCCGCGAGAATATAATCATCTGCAAGATCCAGATCAGTTACACTTTTGTTATTGGCAAAATTAGCTGCTAATGACTGACCAATATTACTGCTCGCGACTTTTAATATTTTTATACTATTATTATTTACTAACGCTTTTGTACTGATTTCAGTGAGATTAAAAATCTGACTCACATTTAAGGCGTTTAATGTTTTGCTATTGGCAATCGCCACCACTCCTTCATCGCCAATCTCATTACCAGCAATATTGAGGCTCATCAAATTTTTATTTTTTGCTAATGCAAGTGCTCCGCTTTTTTTTATATCATTGCCAGCTACATCCAGATATTTAATTGAAGGGTTTTGAGATAAAGCTATCGCACCACTATCCTTTATGCTATTTGCCTTAATGTTCAAATGAGAGATATTTAATCCTTTTGCTAATACAGTTGCAGCATTTTCATCCAGATCATTAGATTGCAAGTTTAGATAATTGATTGGTTTGTGCTGTTGTAAATACGCAAGAATAGCGGGCATATCTGCTGTTTTTAATTGGCAGGAATTTAGAGTTAACACATCCTTGTAAACATGTCGTTCAATTTCTGCGATGCAAGTATTTTGGGAATAAACAGAAATTGAAGCGAATAGTGTCACAAAAAATATTGCTTGCACGCGCATGAGACAACTCCTTTTGAAGGTTAAAAAGTGGAAGTTTATCAGATTATTTATGAATCATGAGTAATATTTTTTTCTTCTCATAACAGACATAATCAGGAAATAAACCAGACAAGGAATGCCAATCCAGATCATTTCATTCTTTATTATCCGCACAGCTTTTTCACTAAAATGGCGTATGCCGATTGGCGAAACCTCAATGGGTCGCCACGGTAAAAAATAGCGCGCCTCATCCCAGGGAATAAAAAAACCGATGCCAAGCCCGCCATTGGTCATGGCATCTAAAATATCATGTGAAATTGCACAGAGTGTAAAAAATGAAATAAGCACCAATCCTTTCTTGCTCAAAAAATTTTTTCCATAAAAAATAAAAGTGATGCTAACACCTAAAATAACAGCAAATAGAATCGAATGTGTGAATCCACGATGACCAAAAGCGTTGCCATATGGGATGCCCAGCTTAAAAGCAATCACATCGATATCAGCAAGGGTGGCACACAGGATGCCGAGAATAAAAAATTTCCACGAACATATTTTTTTCGGATAACTTTTGCCGATGGTAATCGCTGCTAATGTATGGCCAAATATCGAAGGCACTTAGTTTTTCTCCTCATTCCTGTACTGGAATTATTTTGATTATTTTCCCAAAATGGACTATCATTAATATAAGGGTCAGGAGGCGTATTATGCACTTGATTAACAAACAAAAAAAGCACCTTATTCCAGTCAATAAAAATGCAATTGCGTTAAAAGCCTTTTTCAATATCACAAAAAAATGGCGATTATCCAGTGAAGAAGAAATGAAGCTGTTGGGTGTATCGAAATCCACTTTCTATTCCTGGAAAAGTAAAAAAGACGGTGATCTTTCCAGGGATACCCTCGAAAGAATTTCTTATGTTTTAGGCATTTACAAAGCATTGCGAATGCTACTTCCCACTGAAGAAGCCGCAAATGCCTGGATTAAAAAAACCAATAACGCACCATTATTTGGCGGCAATTCGGCACTGGATAAATTATTGAAAGGTAATGTAGCCGATTTATCCGATGTAAGACGTTATCTGGATGCTGAGCGTGGTTAAATAATGAAAACGATTCCCTCGCTAATTGAGCTACCCAATCAAAAACAATACCGCATTATTTCCTCCGTCTATCCTCCGATTAATTTTTTTGAGGATTTGGTTGATCCAGCAGAAATGGAAACATTGTTTGAAATTGAAAGCATGACCAATGAAAGATTACGTCAGGAAACTGGCGATATTTTTCTTATTGCTGAAAATGATCGTGTTTGTGGCTCTGGTTCTTCTGTGGTAATGGCTGCATTTACACATATCGGTAGACCATCACGATTCACAGACGGAAGTTATGGGATTTATTATGCGGGATTAACACTGGAAACGGCGATCAGGGAAACTGTTTTTCATCGCGAAAACTTTTTGCGTGCAACAAACGAAGAACCTGGCGAGATTACCATGCGCGTGTATGAAGGCCGTATAACAAAACCATTACATGATATTCGTGGGAATAAATTTGATAATTTGTATCATCCTGATGATCGTATTGAATCTCAACGATACGGAAAAGCTATCAGGGAAAAAAATTCATGGGGCGTGATTTACAATAGCATTCGCCATACAGATGGTATATGTATCGCTGCTTTTCGCCCACCCGCAGTTTCAATTCCAAAACAAACACTGCATTTAAAATATCACTGGAATGGCGTACAGATTGCTGCGGTTTCAAGTACAAAGATATTGATGGAGTTTGAGTAGTGATTGCTTTCATTCAAAGAAGCTGAAGTGACGTCGTCCCGCGGCTTGTCCGCGGGATCCACTACTTTTTGCGGGATCAATAAAGCGCTGGATCCCGCGGACAAGCCGCGGGACGACGTCACTTCAGCCTAACTCCCCGCCACCATCATTTCTCCAATCAGCACGGAACCTGTGCGAATATTTCCACGCACATCAACATCATTACCAATTTCCTGAATGCCTGCATACATCTCCTGCAGTTTTCCGGCGATGGTAATTTCAGTGACGGGATATTGTATCTCACCATTTTCTACCCAGAAGCCGCCTACACCACGTGAATAATCACCTGTCACCAGATTCACACCATTGCCCATGATTTCTGTGACTAATAATCCCTTACCCATTGTTTTCAATAATGCAGCAAGATTTTTATCACCATGCTTCACGATGAGATTATGCACGCCACCGGAATTACCAGTGGTTCTCAAGCCTAATTTGCGTGCGGAATACACTCCGAGGCAATAACTACGCAAGATGCCATCATCAATAAAGACATTTTCACGCGTTGCCACACCTTCATCATCAAATGGCGCGGTGCCTAATGCACGATTCAGAAATGGTTGTTCCTGTAAACGCACAAAAGAAGGAAATATTTTTTTATCCAGATGGTCTTGCAAAAATGAAGCTTTGCGATATAAATTGCCTCCAGAAATCGCAGCAATGAAATGACCAAATAAACCACGCGCTTCCTCTGCCAGATAAATCACGGGTGTTTTCATGGTTTTTAATTTACGCGCCCCAAGACGTTCGACAGTACGCTCTGCTGCATCTTTCGCTATAGTTGCGATGGATTCCAGTTGTGCTGGATCCGTTGCAATACTGTAACTATAATTACGCTGCATTTCATTGCCTTGCTTGCCAATCAATACACAACTAATTTCATGACGTGTATGCGGATAACCACCTATGAATCCATTGGAATTGGCATATACATAAAATGCTTCCATCGTCGTTATCGAACTTTCTTCTGCACTCTGAATGCGTTTATCAATTTTTTTCGCCTGACGCTCACATTCACATGCCATTTCAATGGCTTGTTCGACAGAAATATCCCATGGGAAATTCATTTCAAGTTGCGGATAATGTTTTGCCAATTCATCTTTTTCAGCAAGTCCTGCTGCAGGATCTTCATCAGTAAATTTCGCAATATGACATGCAGCATGCACGGCTTGTTTGATCGCTTCCGGTTGTATATCAGAAATACTTGCAGAACCAGAGCGCTTGCCAAACAGTACATTAATTTCGATGGATTTATCCTGCTGATATTCCACTGTTTCCACTTCACAATCATGTGCAGAAACAGAAAAACCTTTATTTAATGCAATCACTACTTCTGCCTGTGTTGCGCCATTTTTTTCTGCTTCACGCAATATCTCCTGCGACAACGCGTGAAACTGATTCGCATCAACAAATGTTTTGTCTGACTTTTTGCTTATCATGATTTGGTTCCACCCACAGTTAATTCATCCACTTTTAATGTGGGTTGTCCCACTCCAACAGGAACACTTTGCCCATCCTTGCCACACACACCAACACCAGAATCGAGTTCCAGATCATTTCCAACCATTGAAACTTTCATCAATGTATCAGGTCCATTACCAATTAATGTTGCACCTTTTACAGGACGACCAATTTTTCCATTCTCAATTAAATACGCTTCACTCGCAGAAAAAACAAATTTTCCGGAAGTAATATCTACTTGTCCGCCACCAAAATTTACCGCATATAATCCTTTATCAACGGATGCAATGATTTCTTCTGGATTGGATTTCCCTGCCAGCATATAAGTATTTGTCATGCGCGGAATGGTTAAATGTGCATAGGATTCACGTCTGCCATTGCCTGTTGATTGCATTTTCATTAAACGCGCATTACGTTTATCCATCATGTAATTACGCAATACACCATTTTCAATCAGAATATTTTTTTGTGTTGGCGTACCTTCATCATCAACATTCAATGAACCACGACGATCAGGCAAAGTACCATCATCAACGACTGTGCATAATGTGCTGGCAACTTGTTCTCCCATGCGTCCACTATAAGCAGAAATTCCCTTGCGATTGAAATCACCTTCCAGCCCATGACCCACTGCTTCATGCAACAACACACCCGGCCAGCCTGGTCCTAACACAACAGGCATCGTTCCTGCAGGTGCATCAACTGCATCAAGATTTAATATGGCATGTCGCAAAGCTTCATCTGCAAAATCAAAAACCGTGTTATCAGAAATTAATTGCAGATAATCATATCGTCCACCACCACCGGCATAACCAGTTTCACGCTTGCCTTCATGCTCGATAATCAAACTGATATTGAAGCGCACTAATGGACGTACATCTGCTGAAACATGTCCCTCACTATTCATGATTAGGATAGTTTCATATTCACCTGAAAGACTTAGGTTCACTTGTACAATGCGCGAATCCTTGCTGCGAATATACGCTTCAACGCGCTGTAACAAGCTTATTTTTTCCTGCTCGGAAAGTGAGTTGATGGGATTGATGGGTTGATATAAAACGTGACCCGGTTGTTTATGAAACGCTTGCACCGCCTGTTCATCACCTTGTTTGACAATGCTGCGTGCAGCTTTGGCTGCTTGTTGCAAAGCTGGCATGAGGATGTCATCCGCATAGGCAAAGCCAGTTTTTTCACCGCTCAATGCACGTACGCCCACTCCCCGATCAATATCAAAACTGCCACCTTTAATGATGCCATTTTCCATCACCCAGGATTCGGAATAAGTAGATTGAAAATACAAATCAGCATAATCAATATTGCGTCCAGCTAGCTGATGTAACACACCTTGCAGCTGGTTATCATTTAAACCACCTGGGTCGAGCAAATCGTGACGCGCAAGTTCCATAACATCAATCATGATGCAGCCTTAATAATAATAGAAAAAGGATTCTAGCTAGTTTGGTGCTGACGTTCAATCACGCTCGCTGACACCACTTCCATGGCGGGTTTTTCACCACGCAAATAAATTTCCTGCTGTGGATACGGCGGCTTGATACCTTGTGATTCGAACGTATCCCAGATACGCATCAGCACATTGGAAATCACGCTGATACGCGATTTCACCTGTCGAATATTCACAAAGAAACGAATTTCAAAATCCATCAGCGTATCATTCATTTCTTTCAGATAAACTTCTGAGGCAGGTTCCGTTAACAAATCCGTATGCTCTGACAATACATTTTGAATCAGCACTTTTACTTCATGTGGATTATCATGTCGACCAATTTTTATATGTAAAATACTGCGAACAATATTGTCTTTTGCTGTCCAGTTGGTGAATGACTTATTAAAAATTTCAGCATTGGGCACGACTAATTCCATATGATCCCAGGTGCGAATGGTGACAGCACGTCCGCCAATATGCATGACATCGCCTTCAATGCCATTAATGCTGACAATATCACCGACTCGCAATGGTCGTTCAAGCAGAATCAAAAATCCACAAGCAAAATTATTCGCAAGATCTCTCAATCCCAAACCAACACCGAATGCAAACATACTGGCAATAAATGCAAGCGCACTTAAATCAATACCTAATACACGCAAACAAAATAAAATGCCGAGCATGATGACAGTATATTGACTCAGAATCGCAATACTATTACGTATACCCATATCCTTGGTGCGTGACAGCAATAAACGATAAACAAATTCGCGCGTCCATTTTGCTGTCCAGTAAAACACGGAAATTGCGACGAATAATTCAATCATGCTTAATGGTGTAATGGTCGTGTGTAACACGCTTACCAATTTATAATGCAGAACACTGGTTAAACGCTCCACGATAGGTGATTGTTTATCCCAGCCATATAGAATAAACAGAACGCCCCAGGCAAGCAAAAACAAGCTAATACGCAGAATTTTATCCAGTGGTTTCAAAAATGCTTCCGTCCACAACCAGCCATTTTTTATATATTGGATCATCAGACGAGAGACTTGTTCCATACCATCTGAGAGAAGACCGCGCAAAGTCAGATAACCAATTAATACGATCAGGAAAATACCTTCGTACCTGGAAACTGTCATGATGAGATTCAAATATCCAAACACGCCAATGACTGAATTGCACAGTAATAACAATGGAATCAGAATACCAATCAGACAAATACTTTTACGCAAATAAGGATGACTGTTTTCCATATGACTTAAAATCAAATTGGGAACGACATCATATGAACGTAATAAAAATAATGATACGACCATTAGCAATAATAAAAATATGCGATCACATAATGTTTTTAATTCATAAATCAATGGTAATTGATGCACAAACACTGTTACTGCGGTAATTAAGCCGCCAACCAGAATGACCCATTTGAGTCGATGATAAAGACGTGTGTCATCGCCTTGCGATTCATGTGGCGTTTCCACCAGACACAATCTGGCGATAACGATAATGCTTTTAAATATCACCCAGACAATCGATAAATAAAGAATCGATAAATATTGCTTGCCGGTAATATTAAATATGGTCATGAAAGCAATAAGATTGCCTATTACAAATAAATCGATAAAGTTGCGTCGCAACCATTGCAGACTCAGCCATTTGGTATTAATTTTATCGCGCCATTTCGACGGACGCTCAAGCAAACGCGTGAGCACATTGCGCAAATAAAAAAACGCAGAAAGCATTACCACTTCCAATATGATGTAGAGTGTCCAGGCGAACATGCTGGTCGTCTGAAAACTACGCATCAAAGTACTTGGCAAGCTTTTTACAATTTGAAAAGTTAATGCTGGTACCAGTAGAATTTCCTTGCCAACTTCAAGAAAAGTTTTATAGCCAAATACAGGCAGGCCTTGTCTTGCGGATAATTCCACTTGCAAGGCATGATCAAGCGCAAGACGAAATGCAGTTAGACTCTGCTTGATACGCAGCAATTCTTTTTCTGTGGATTTGTGTTTACTTGCTACATGTACAAGATTTTTGATGTAAGGCGCAAATATGACATCATCTTTTCTCACTTTTGCCAAATGCAGGATATGCTCATCGAGTATATTCATGCGTGATTTCAAAACATTATTCAGTTTGTCAATTTGCTTATTCAGTGTTTGATACTGATCACTAATCTCATTCAATACTGCAATTGAACTGCTGCGCAATACAGCAAGTTTCATTTGCTGAATCTGGTCTTCATAGCGTGCAATCAATGATTGAATATAAGCATGGTTGGCATTTTCATTGGCATAATAAATATCACGCTCGACTGCTGCATATTCAGCACGTGATTGTGGATCAATGGTTGCAAGCTTTGCGTTATAGGCATCGAGTTGCTGCAACCAGAAGTTTTGTTGTTCCTGGTAAGCAAGTTCATCTTTTACTTGCTGTTGTTTGAGAAAGAGTAAATTGCGTGATTTAAGCAAGGTGTTCAGTTTATTCAACCTTTCGGTTTTCAGACTCAAGACACTGGTTGCGGTTGACTGTAATTGCTTGAGCAAGGAATAACGCTTCTTTTCGAGTTTGAGGAGCTTTAACTGATATTTGACATCCACGCGCAACTCAGCGGAATTATTGGCTTCTTCTGTTGCTATAATCGTACGCCCGAAAATACCTAGCATATTAATCTGGTTTTCCAGTTCCTGAATACTTTTCTCCAGCCAGCCAATAATTTGTTGTGTATCTGTCAATTCAATATTGATACTTTCCAGATTGGATTTGGCAACATTAATATCGAGTGCAGCTTTATCAATGATACTTTTACTGACTTTCTCAGCAGTTAATCCTGCTAATTGTTTATCCTGATTTTTTTGTAATTCATTTAATTCACGCTGTCCCTGACTGAAACGATTTTCCAGTAATTGCGTTTGCTGTGTAACAAGTTGCAGACGATCAATGGTGATCTGATCATTCATGCTGTCAGATTTTGCAAAGCTTGTGACTGGTATGACAATACATAAAAGCAGGCTCAGCAATAATTTATTCAGCAGTTGCATGCTCATTACACAATACCTCGTTCTTCAATAATGTCAGAAATAAAATTCCAGGAAAACACAATACAAATGACCATATAAAAAATTGTATCCAGCCTACATTTTCCACCATAAAAGCGGCAAATGGTCCCAAAAATACACGACCCAAAGATGCAATGGCGGATAGCAAGGCAAATTGACTGGCAGTGAAGCGGCGATTACATAACGACATCATGAATGCAAATAATGCTGCGGTACTTAATCCACTGCAAAAATTTTCAATGAAGACAGAAACCGTCATCAATAAAAAATGTTTTCCGACATAGGCAAGCAATGCAAACGTCAGGTTGGAACAAGCCTGGGCAATACCAAATACCAGTAACGCTCGATAAATATTCCAGCGCATTAAAATTAATCCGCCGATAAAACCACCTGCGATCATTGCAATAAAACTTACCAGCTTATAAGCAAGACCTACTTCTGTCAGCGTAAAACCTAAACCATGCAAAAGAAAATTGGTGATCAATGACAATGCCAGCGCATCGCCAAATTTATAAAACATGATAAACAGTAATAATAAAATAATTCGGTCGCGTTGCCATAAATCTGCCAATGCCTGCAATGTTGTCTGATATAAATTTTGTGCGGGAACAGCAGGCTCATTGACAGAAGGTGCAAAATAAGTTGGCAACATGGATAACAACATCAATGCGGACATGCAGTAATAAGTCATTTTCCAGCCAATATAATCTGCCATGACCAGCGCAAAACCACCGGATATCAACACTGCTACACGATAAGCAAAGACAGTATAAGCAGCACCAAGTCCTCTTTCCTCTGGATGTAACACTTCAGTCGTATAAGCATTGACGGAAATATCCTGGGAAGCAGAAAAAAAAGTGATCAGCAGCGCCAGAATTCCAATCAATGTCGTTTCCTTTGCCGGTTCCATCTGAGCAATCACAAAAAGCGCAAGCACGAGTGCAAATTGCGTCAATAATATCCAGGCTTTACGTTTGCCCAATTGCGAAAAGCCGTAATAATCCATGAGAGGCGCCCAAAGAAACTTGAACGTATAAGGAATGCCCAATAATGACAAAGTACCAATCGCCTTCAAACTGACGTTTGCCTCGGTAAACCATGCCTGCAAAGTTGAACTGGTCAGCGCAAATGGCAAGCCTGACGCAAAACCCAGGACTAAAATGGCAAGCAAGCGGCGATTGAGCAGCGTATGGATGGGAGATATCATTGGTCAATTATCACTGAATAAATGTTAATTGGTTTAAATTTTAGCATCAATCGCCACATATTAAAACCTACAATTTTATTTTTCAAACCATATCCGCATAGTTGGCAGTAATAACCCCAAGTGTGAAAAAAATGACACTCCAGTAAGATGAAAAATGTTATTCAATTTAAATTGACTTCCCCATGGAGATTCTCAATATGAAACAGGCATTCATTAAATTAGTGTTGCTTGCTGCAAGCGCTGCGCTTGTCGTAAGTTGCTCTTCTTCCAACACTCGCGATCAAAATACGGGTATTGGCGCAGTGACTGGTGCAGTAGTTGGTGGTCTTGCAGGTAGTGCGATTGGTGCAGGTACTGGAACTGCTGTTGCTGTTGGCGTAGGCATAGTTGGCGGTGCATTGATTGGCGGTGCGATTGGTCATTCAATGGATAGCTCCGATAACATGCAGGCAAATTATGCTTTAACCAATGTTCCTCAGCATAGAATGCATCACTGGAAGAGCCATAACGGTACACACTACACCGTTATCCCAACCAGCAAGTCCATGAAGATGTATGGTCATGAGCATTGCCGTAAATACACCATGATTGCCAATGTACATGGCAAGAAAGAAAAAGTTCATGGTGTTGCTTGCCGCAAAGCCAATGGAACCTGGGAAAGTATCAAGTAATTAGCAACAAAAGTATAACCAGCGTCTTCTCATTCCCTTAGACGCTGGTTTGCTTTTAGGCTGTTCATCTCCTGCTTCTTTCGCTAAACTTCCCGCCACTATCAATCCAAAGGACAAGCTGATGTCGATTAGCGTATTTGATTTATTTTCAATTGGTATAGGTCCATCAAGTTCGCATACAGTTGGCCCCATGAAAGCCGCAAGATTATTTGCCAATCATCTTGAAGCCAATCTTTTGATGGTTAAACGTATCACCATCGAATTATTTGGTTCACTGGCCTTTACAGGCAAAGGACACGGAACTGATGCTGCGATTTTGCTTGGGCTGGAGAATAATGCACCCGATCAGGTTAATCCCGATATCATCAGACCACGCGCGACAGAAATCATCGAAAATAAATTGTTATGTGTGAATGGCGCAAAAAATATTTCGTTTCATTATCTTGATGACATGATTTTTAACTTTAAGGATTTATTACCAGAGCATACCAATGGCATGCGTTATTGTGCGTATGATGCAGCTGGCAAAAAAATTCTCGAGGAAATTTATTATTCCATTGGTGGTGGATTTATTTTAAGTGAGCAAGAAGCAAAACATCCGCATGAGAAAACAACCGCTGACTTCCCCTATCCTTTTTCCACTGCAAAATCCTTGCTGGCTGCGTGCGAACATAATCATCTGACGATACGCGATTTAATGATGGCGAATGAACGCACGTTGCGTAGTGAAGCAGAAATTAAAATGGGATTAAAGCGAATTGCCAATATCATGCAGGAGTGTATTGAAAAAGGTTGTGAACATGGTGGTATTTTGCCAGGTGGATTGAATGTCAAACGTCGTGCTGCGAATCTTTATCAGAAATTATTAAGCAAAGGTAAACCGAATTCACATCAGCATACTGATAGCATGGAATGGCTGAATTTATATGCTATTGCTGTGAATGAAGAAAATGCTGCAGGCGGACGTGTGGTGACAGCACCAACCAATGGTGCAGCGGGAATAATTCCTGCGGTATTGCATTATTATCTGACGTTTTATCCGCAGCATAATGAAAATGCAGCGGTTGATTTCTTACTGATAGCAGGTGCGATTGGCATTCTTTATAAAAAAGGCGCATCGATTTCTGGTGCAGAAGTGGGTTGCCAGGGTGAAGTCGGTGTTGCTTGTTCAATGGCAGCAGGTGCATTGACCGCGGTGTTAGGTGGTTCGCTGTATCAAATCGAAAATGCAGCGGAGATTGCGATGGAACATCATCTCGGTATGACCTGCGATCCCATGCATGGACTCGTGCAGATTCCTTGTATTGAACGCAATGCCATGGGTGCGGTTAAAGCGGTGAATGCAGCGAGATTGGCATTACTCGGTGATGGCGAACATTTCGTGACGCTGGATAAAGTGATCGCGACGATGAAACAAACCGGCAAGGACATGATGACGATATATAAAGAAACATCGCAGGGTGGATTAGCTGCGAATTTGCCGGAGTGTTAAATTATATATTTATTTTCGATTACTACTCTGCCTTGAATTTATAGTCGAATGAGTGCTACTGGTTGTTGTCGTACTTGTCGTTGAAGTAGTAGCACCCTGATAAAATGCTGCTGTATTCGGTTTCAACCTTGACTCCAGTATCTTCAATGATTTGCAATAATGTTTGTAACTATTGGTATCACCATAAGTAATTTTCTTTCCACCAACTTCAATCAACGGTCTTTCATAACGAAGAAGTCGCATGCGTGGACTTACTTTATTCTGACTTTCTTTTATCAGAATTCCTAATTCTTCTTGCGTTACATGTTTTGCAATCATCAAATAAAGGGAAACGATGACTTCTTTTTTTCTTTTTTCCTTGTCGCTAAACAAGGAATTCGCAACACAGTTAACTTTATCACTTTTAGTATTGATTCCAGCAGAATGAAGCAAACCAGATATAAGCATATTCATTTCTTTTTTATTGAGATTATTGAAATAAACATCAGTCAATCCTGTTATTTTAATTCCAGATTCACCTGCAATTTCATTAATTAATTTTTCATTACTCAAAAGAATTGATTTTTCAATTGGCGCAAGAACAGGTAATACTGTTTCCAGAATTTCACTGATATCATCTGCTATTATTTTTTCCAGGGTATCTGAAATCATGCGATAATTTCGATCGGCAAATTCCAAGGCATAATTCAGATTAGAACAGACCTTTTTCTTAATCTCTTCGATAATTTGAGGCATTTTCTCGCGGAAGTTTTTTGTCAACTCCATACTAAAATTGTTATCGCCTATATCAGTGCGCAATTGATTCAACACCGTTGCGAGGTCTGTATTACATTCAGAGTTAATTTCAGTTACAAGATGATACACGGATCCTTCGCGATATCCTTTACCTTTAACATTTAATGATTTATCCGCCTTACCATAACCTATTTTGCAATCAGCAGGTTTCACACCATTGATAGCGCATACAATTCCCGTCAGATAATCCTGATATTTACGCATGGCATGGAAAAATGAATTATGATCACCGTCCAGGGGATAAGAAGTAATAGTCGTTTGTGGATTAGCGAACTTCAAGCGGTTATGGTCATGAGCGATGAAAAACAATCTTTCTTCATCAGCAGCATAAAAACAGGTAAAACTAATAACATTAGCAGGAATGAGCAAAGTATCTTGCACATTGCCATAACCAGGGCCTGGAACTGGATCAGTTAATAAAAGATGAATTTTAATTCTGTCCTGATATTTATCGTAAATATCGTTTGCCAGACTTATGCAATTGATTGCACCGCGACTGTGACCGCTTAGGAAAATCACATCTGGAAATGCATCATCCTCTTCCAGCGCCTCCAGTGCTCCCATAACGCGATAATTATTTGTATTTTTTCCCGCACCAGCGACAACACCTAATAATAATGCTGTAAATTCACTTTGAACCAATAAATCAATATCCTGCGCTGCAGATGCAGCAAACATATAAAACGTCGGAGTTTCCTTAAGCTTCTTTTCGAGTGAATTGGCTGCATATAAGCTGGGAGGTAGATAATCAAAATGTTCTTCAGTACTTGCACCCGTCCCTTCAAACATTAACATTGCGGGTTTTATACCAGATTGTTTCTGTATGTGAGCAAGTTGCTGCAAAGCTGCGTAAGTTGGCAGATTATCATTATGACGACAACCAGTTCCTGGTATATGAATATTAAGAGTCACAGAATTATTTTTATTTTTTTGGCTCATTAGATTGTTCAATAATGCTGGATATACGCTGCCACTTTTATCAAACTTGCTACGCTGTTTCAGACTGGAATCAGATGTAATTTTTAAAGTTAAACTCGAGTTAATTTCAGGTAGAGGAATGATTTTTTTCTCATCACCATTCCACAGCTCGTCATGTATATCTGTGCGCGTTTCCATTAAATTCACCGTGATTGTGTATAAATAAACGTCGTTAGGATTCTGTATTATCGATATGTTTTTATAATTCATTATTGAATTTTTATAGTTGCCGGATAATAACAACTTTAAGTTAAGGTAATATTAAGAGAGCTTGAGGAATAAAATGAATGGATCATGCGCAAGCTATTCAATTAAAGAGTTTTTATCCCTGCACCGTCACCACCACCTTGCGCACACAACCTCGCACACGATGTTCCCATAAAAATATTCCCTGCCATGTGCCTAGCGCCAATTTGCCATGCGTGATGGGAATGGTCAGGGAATTATGCGTGATGATACTGCGAATATGTGAAGGCATGTCATCTTCACCTTCATCTGTATGTTCATAAACTGGATCACCATCAGGAACTGTGCGCTGCATGAAAGCTTCAAGATCACTTAATACTAATGGATCAGCATTTTCACATAGCGCGAGCGAAGCGCTGGTATGTTGCAGGAACACATGACATAAACCTGTTTCAACTTTTGTTGCTGCAACGCATTCAGCGATTTTTTTTGTAATATTAATTAGCCCACGCCCATCGGTTTTAACTTCCAGAAAATGCTGTTTCATAATGCCAATGGCTTATAACTGACAATAATACCTTTCACCTTCATTTCATTTTGCAATCTGTCTGCCAGAGCTAATGCATTCGTGCGCTTGCGTTCAGGACCAACATATACTCGAGTCGTGTCTTCAAAAGCAGTCGATGCATCCTGAATAAATGCTCGATAACCACTGGAACGTAACTGGTTCACGATACGCAAGGCATTGGTTTTATCCTTGTAGCTGCCGATTTGCACTACCCAGACAGTACTTTTTAATTTTAACAAGCCATCATCTGTGGTTTCCGTCTGCAATAATTTTTGTGAGGGAGTTTTTAATACCATCAGACTTTGCACGTGTGTATGGCGATCTTCATGAGGAGGTTTTTTGAAAAGTGAATTTAATGAACCCTCTTCAATAATCCTGTAACTGCTGTGTTTGATATGACTTGCATTGCTTTCCACATTTTCCATGATGGGTGGTTTTGGCAAGGCAGGTTCGACGAATGGTTCAGTGACAGCATCATTTGCAGCTAGCGTCGGAAAAGGAGGAGGAGTAATCAATGCAGTTTGTGCGGGGATTTCCTTATTAGCTTGCACGAATGGCAAAACAATAATGACCAAGGCAATCACAACAATCATTCCCAAGATACGGTGCCTGGTTTGTCGCTCCATGAATCACCTCTTTCATTCCATTGAATCCTCCATTCTATTACATTTTACTCGTCCCTGTAGAACGAATTTTTTGCACACTCAGCTTGGCCAGCAATCGTGCAATGCCAGGGCGCAATTCATTACGATGCAGGATCATGTCGATCGCACCGTGTTTCAGCAGAAATTCACTACGCTGAAAACCAGACGGTAATTTTTCACGTACGGTTTGCTCGATCACTCGAGGACCCGCAAAACCAATCAGGGCATTCGGTTCTGCAATAATAATATCGCCGAGCATGGCAAGGCTCGCAGAAACACCACCCATGGTCGGATCCGTCAGGACGGAAATATAGGGAATGGCTTGTTCGGATAATCTTGCAAGTGCAGCACTCACCTTCGCCATTTGCATTAACGAAATCAGCGCTTCCTGCATGCGCGCACCGCCACTCGCAGAAAAGCAAACAAATGGTATGCGCGATTCAATGCTGGTATTCACTGCACGTACGAATTTTTCACCTACCGCAGCACCCATGGAACCACCAATAAAACCATATTCAAAGGCAGCGACAACAATCTTCTGGCCAATTAATTTACCTTGCATCGCAACCAGCGCCTCTTTTTCACCGGTTTCTTTTTGTGCAGCGGATAATCTATCTTTGTATTTTTTAATATCGCGAAATTTCAATGGGTCATGTGGGCCCACTTCTGCTGCAATTTCCATGCCGCTTTCTGGATCGAGAAAATAATCCAGACGGCGCCGCGCGGAAATACGCATGTGAAATTCACATTTGGGGCAAACATCGAGGTTCCGCTCAAGCTCAGAACGGTACAAAACTGAGTTGCAATTATCACATTTTGACCATAATCCTTCTGGCACGCGCTTGTTACTGCTACCTGTCCTGATGCGCGATGGTAATAATTTTTTAAACCAACTCATATAGTTACCCTGTTTTATTCAAGTGATAGTTTAAATACGGTTTTATATAAAACGGTGTGTCATTCCCGCGAAGGCGGGAACCCATGGATAGGTTCCCGCCTTCGCGGGAATGACACACCGCGGAATGACATCCTTTACCTTGCAACGACAAGGCGACAATATTAAACCAAAAAGTCATCATTCGCTAACGGAAAGATATACGGTTCTGGATAAGTCACCTTGGTCAAATACAAGCCATCGGGCGCTGCTGTTTCAGCCGCAACTTTCCTGCTTTTCGCCAGCAATACTTCCTGCAGCCATTCGGCTGGACGCTGGTGCGCGCCTATTTTCATTAATGAACCAGCGATATTACGCACCATATGATGCAAAAACGCATTCGCTTCAATTTCCAGAATAATAAAATCTCCTTCACGCTTAACATCAAACACCATCACATTGCGCATGGGTGATTTTGAATTGCATTGCGAGGAACGGAATGAACTGAAATCCTGCTCACCCAGTAAATATTTTCCTGCAATACGCATCGGTTCGATATCCAGTGGAAAATAATGCCAGGTCGCACGTGCGCTATACAGTGCTGGTCGGATCGGATGATTATAAATAATGTAACGATAGCGTCTTGCAGTTGCAGTAAAGCGTGCATGAAAATGATAATCCACCGCACGCGCCCAGCGTACAACAATGGAAGATGGTAAATGTGAATTCGTTCCCCATATCCATGCATCGATATGTCTTTTGGCACGCGTATCAAAATGCACGACTTGACCAGTAGCATGCACATTAGCATCCGTACGTCCTGCGCAGAATAATTCAATAGGCTCATTTGCAACTTTGCTTAATGCAGTTTGCAATGCACCTTGAATTGTCGGCAAATTTTGTTGTGCTTGCCAACCATAAAATCCATGACCGTTATATTCAATACCAAGAGCGATACGCATGATTTAGATAGATTGCATTAATTGTTTTGCTTCATGCTTTTGTTGAGCTGTTCCATGCAAAAGTACAGATTGAAGAATATTATAAGCGAGCGATTTTTTATCTGTTTCGATATAAGCGCGTGCGAGATCCAGTTGCGTGGTAATAATATCATCGCCCGCAATAGCAGAAAAATCTGTGAGAGGCTGACTAACCGATTTGACTACAGATTGGGTAACTGGTTTTCTGAAAATAAAATATAAACCCACAAGAAAAACCAGCAGTGAACCAGTACCAACAGCAACGAACAAGGCTAGATAACATTTAATAATGGCAAGTATCATGGTTTATATCATCTTGATTAAATGTTCAGAAATCTGGATGGCATTGAGTGCAGCACCTTTACGCAAGTTGTCAGAAACAATCCAGAGGTTTAATCCTTTGGCATGTGAAATATCTTCACGCACACGACCAACATGCACAAAGTCATTTCCTGCTGCATCCTTGACAGGTGTTGCATAAGGATATTTGCCAGTAAATAATTTCACACTCGGTGAATTTGCCAATAATTTGCAAGCATCTGCTGCGGTTATTTTATCTTTGGTTTCGATATGCACTGAAACGGCATGACCACAGAATACGGGCACACGCACAGCCGTTGGATTAATGGCGATGGTGTTATCATTAAAAATTTTCTGCATTTCATGCACTATTTTCATTTCTTCGCGGGTGTAACCATTTTCCTGGAAATCATCAATATGTGGTAACACATTAAATGCAATTTGCTGGGAATAAACTTTTGGTTCAATTTTTTTATGATCCAGCAATAAACGTGTTTGTTCCGTTAATTCTGCAATCGCATCCTTGCCCGTGCCTGAAACCGATTGATAAGTACAAACATTCATACGTGTAACGCCAACAGCATCATAGATGGCTTTCAAGCCCACAGCGATAGGAATGGTGGTGCAATTTGGATTGGAAATAATATTCATTTTTTTATATTGCGGCAGAACATCGATATTCACTTCAGGAACAATGAGTGGCACATCATCATGTGTACGATAATAATAACTTTTATCGATAACAATATTACCTGCTGCAGCAGCTTTTGGCGCATATTCACTGGCGAGATCATTACCAACACAGAAAAATGCGAGATCAGTTTGCGAAAAATCAAACGTCGCCAAATCTTCTACTGCATGTTGTGCGCCGCGAAAAGTAATATATTTACCAGCAGATTGCTGACTGGCGAGTGGAAATATTTTTTTTATCGGAAAATTACGTTCTTCCAGCAAACCAAGCAGAGTTGTGCCCACTAAACCGGTCGCACCAACAACTGCAATGGAATAAGTATTCATAAATGTTTTGCCCCATGAGTTTGTTCGATTGCCTGCATCCAGGCACTGATAGCCTCACCCATGACTTCTGGATGAGTTTCCTGGGCGAGATGTAATTCTTCACCTATATCAATTATTTCAAGATTAGGCAAATTTTCCTTTGCCCAGATAATAGTTGCGATACTGGTAATAAATCCCGGAACTGAATACAACATTAATTTTGGTAATTGGCAATGAGACAACTTGCTGGAACAATCGGCAATCAATGTATCAATGTGACTATTGCCATTTCCTTTGGGCAATTCACGTAAATATTGCAGGATAGGTTTACTGCTGCCTTTGACAAAAGGATGACGATAACAATCCATTTCCACATCGGATAATTGACGCATGATTTGTGGCGGCAGGATTTTATCTATCAATAGCGCAGCATCGATCGTATCATCAGGTGAATTTTCACATTCCTGCAGCGTGGATAATTGTTCCTGAAACGGCAAGGAAAGATCTGTGCCATGCAAGGAATGCAAAAAAGACTCATAAAACACAAGACCCTTGCAATTTTTTTCATGATTCAAAGCATAATCCAGACCAATCAATGAACCCCAACCATGCATAACAAAAGTAATGTTTTTTAATTTCAGAGTTTCAATAAATTTATTGATGTATTTAATGTAATCGAAAATGGAATATGCAATATCCGGTTTGTCTGAATGTCCAAAGCCAGGTAAATCTGGTGCAATGCAATGTCCTAAACCCGCTAGATGCGGAATAACATTGCGCCAGATATAACAGGAAGTGGGAATGCCGTGTAGAAACAAAATCGCATCCCCTGTTCCTTCTTCGATATAATGCATTTTCGATCCGTAAACCGATGCGTACGCCGATGCGTATGGCAACGAAACTGAACTCCCTTCATACGTCATATATTGTCCCTATCCAGCTTGTGCGAAAGTAGATAATTCACGTAAAACCACAGAATATGTCACAAAATCGAGAATGTCTGTGGATTTGATATCACCAATTAATTTATACCAGCGTTCCATCAGAAATTGATAACGTTGAATCCAGTGATCAATTCGTTCATCCATATTCATTTCTTTCAATTCCTTTGATCTGACACCAAGTACACGTGCACTCAATTTACGTTGCAAGCGATCAAGATCATCACGGAAACCAGCGCGCGCCAATTCATCCCACTGGTTTTCTACTGTATAGGAATTCATTAATTCACGCAGCCAGTTTAACTCGAGTCGATTACCTAGCAGATAATATGTTTTTGCAACTTCACATAATTCCAGTTCATAACGTTTTGCTGATTCGACAATATCAAGTGAGGTAAACAGCATGTTATAAGCAGCAATCGTGCGCGCCAATTTTTCTGGCACTTCCTGATCAATAAGATAATTGAACGCAGAATCGTAAGCTTCCTTATCTGGCTTATCGAGAATTTGCGGTAAGCGTCGCGTTAATTCTGCGATTTGCGGAGCAAAATCATTGATGGTTTTTTGTATCAGCATATTGGGTTTACGATTACGCAAAAACCAGCGTGTGGCACGTCTTATCAGATAATACACTTGCAACATCATGCGATACTGAATGCTCTGGTTAACCTTGTAATCCAGCGCCATGATTTCATTCCAGGTGTCATTCATACCGAAAATACTTTCAGCAACAGTAAAAGCACGAATCACAAAATCAATGGAAGCACCTGTTTCACGCTGTAATCTTTCTACAAAGTTAATTCCCATACGATCTGTAATGCTAGCGCAAAGCTGTGTAGTAATAATTTCACGACGCAGACTATGCTCTTTCATTTGTGAAAAATATTTTTCACCTAATGCCTTGGGGAAAGCATTCAAGAGAAATTTTTCAAAATAAGGATCTTCTGGAATATTGGAATTTAATATGTCCTGCTTTAAATACATTTTGCTATAAGCCAGCAACATCGATAACTCCGGACGTGTCAATGGCTTGTTGCTTGCTTTACGTTCCAGCAGAATTTTATCGTCTGGCAGATATTCCAGCTTTCTATCCAGACGCTCGCTTTTTTCCATCGTATTGATATATTGACGCAGCAAATCCATGGTTTGCTGAGAGACTGATGTTTCCAGTGAGAGCATTTGTGTCTGATTATAATTATCCTGCAAGACCAGAGCGGCTACTTCATCTGTCATTTTTTCCAGTAATTTATTGCGTTGCTCCAGTGTCATTTCACCGTCTGTTACCAGACGATTCAATAAAATCTTGATATTGACTTCATGATCGGAACAATCAACGCCTGCGGAATTATCGATGAAATCCGTATTGATGATGCCACCCTGTAATGAGTATTCAATACGTGCTAATTGTGTCACACCAAGATTACCGCCTTCTGCAACGACTCTTGCATTTAATTCGGTTGCATCAATACGAATAGCATCATTGGTACGATCACCAACATCCAGATGAGATTCTGATGTCGCTTTCACAAAGGTTCCAATCCCACCATTCCAGATCAGATCGACAGATGCTTTCAACATCGCACGTATTAATTCATTGGGTGCCATGGAATCTTTTTTGATATTCAACAGGAATTTAATTTCAGGTGATAACTTGATGGATTTGGCAGAACGATCAAATACACCACCACCTTGTGAAATCAATTCAGGATTGTAATCATGCCAGCTGGAACGCGGTAAATTAAATAAACGTTTGCGTTCTGCATAGCTAATAGCAGGATCAGGATCTGGATCAAGAAAAATGTGAACGTGATTGAAAGCACCAATCAATTTGGTGTGTTGCGACAGTAACATGCCATTACCAAAAACATCTCCCGCCATGTCGCCAATACCAATGACTGTGAAATCATCTTTTTCAGGATCAATGCCAATTTCACGAAAATTACGTTTGACTGATACCCAAACGCCACGTGATGTGATGCCCATTTTTTTATGATCATAACCAGCTGAACCACCTGATGCGAATGCATCACCTAACCAGAATCCATATTCTTGTGCAATACCATTGGCGATATCTGAAAAAGTTGCTGTGCCTTTATCAGCAGCCACCACGAGATAATGATCATCGCCATCATAACGTACAACATTAACAGGCGGCATGATGACGCCATCCTTGATATTGTCAGTCACATCCAGAAGACCGCTGATGAAAATGGAATAACAACGAATACCTTCTTTCAGATAATCATCACGACTCATTTCTGCTGTCTGCGGTGTTTTGACAACAAAACCACCTTTGGCACCTTCTGGCACGATCACTGTATTTTTAACTTGTTGCGCTTTCATCAAACCTAATACTTCTGTACGGAAATCTTCACGCCTGTCTGACCAGCGCAAACCACCGCGCGCAACTTTTCCTGCACGCAAATGAATGCCTTCCACTCGCGGTGAATAGACAAAAATTTCATATTTCGGACGCGGCAATGGAAGTTCAGAAATAAGCATGGGATCGAATTTAAAGGAAATGTAAGATTTGATTGAACCATCACGATTAAGCTGAAAATAATTCGTGCGCAGGGTCGCCATGATCACTTCCAGCAATTTACGCAGGATACGATCTTCATCAAGACTGGCGACAGAATCCAGTCCTTTTTCGATAAAATCAATCAACTCATGTGTATCATTACGTTCCTGATATGCAGGATCAAAACGCAAAATAAATAACTGAACCAATGCTTTGGTAATTTCTGCATTATTAATGAGTGCGAGTTCAATATAATTTTGACTGAAAGTGAATCCGGTCTGACGCAAATATTTGGTATAAGCACGTAATACAGCCGTTTCCTTGCAAGTCAGATTAGCTTCCAGCACCAGACGATTAAATCCATCATTTTCTGCTTCACCAAACCAGACTTTGGTAATCGTATCCTGAAATGAATCCTTGATATCATTAACGCCAATATCCTTGTTAACGGCATAAGTCATATTAAAATCATTAATCCAGATGGTATTGCCATCCTTGAATTTCACTTCATGTGGACGTTCGCCAATAATTTTTAATCCCATGTTTTCAAGTATGGGAAGAACATCTGATAAGACGATCGTTTGTTGCAGATAAAATAATTTCAGGCTCAGGGTATTATTCACATTTGTTTTGCTAAACAACATGCCAAGCGGATTATCCTCAGATAAGCATTCTATTTTTTCTATATCATCCAGTGCTTCGCGTGATGTGTAATCTTCGGTATAACTGCCGGGAAACGCCTTGTAATATTTATTGTAATACTTCAATCCATCAGCTTCACCATAACGATTCACAAGTTGATCGCGTAATTCATCTGTCCATGAACGTGCAACAGTCACCAGTTTATTTTCGATGTCTGCAATAGAATAATCAATTTTGGTTTTAGGATTGACACGTATCATGAAATGTATACGTGCAAGAATGGAATCTGAAAAATACGTAGTGAATGTTGCATCTGTTCCATGAAATGCTTCCATGAGCACAGCTTGCATGGCATAAGCAAGGTCGGTCGTGAAGATTTGTCGCGGCACATACACCAGACAGGAAAAATAACGATAAAAAGAATCGCGTCTAATTAATAATCGTACACGCTTGCGTTCTTTTAACTGAATGATATTACGTGTCAAGTCAGTGAGCTCTTCCCGTGTTGCCTGAAATAAATCATCACGCGGCAATGTTTCAAGAATATGCACTGCTTCCTTGCCATCATGACTATCTGGTGGAAAACCAAGCTGATCGAGTACCTGGCTTACTTTTTCACGCAAGAAAGGAATTTGCCTTGGACTGGAATTATAAGCAGTGGATGTATACAAACCAACGAAACGACGCTCGCCAGTCAATTCGCCTTTATCATTAAATGTTTTCACACCGATATAATCAGTGGGCGCCTGACGATGAACAGTAGAATCCACACTATTTTTTGCAACAATCAGCACATCCCTTGAAAGTGCCATCTTGCGTGCTTGCGGTGGTAATTCTGCATAAACACGTGAAGCCGTACTAAAAGCTTCATCACGCATCACACCTAAACCTGATCCTGAAACCACTTGCAAGGCACGATTAGTACCATCACCAATTAATTTGTAATCACGCGCACCAAGAAAAGTAAAATTGTTATTGATTAGCCATTGCAGAAAATCAATTGATTCAGTTAGCTCGGCAGCAGAAAGATGCGATGGATTTGCTTTAAGTTCCTGCAAACACTCTTCAACACGCGCCAGCATTTTTCGCCAGTCTGCGACCGCAACACGCACATCGATCAAGACATTATTAATTTCATTCTTCAATTCTTCCATGGTGTTTTCATCAGAAAGACGATCGATTTCAATGTAAATCGGTGCTTCAGTCGTAATGCTCGCATCATTATTTTTGCTGACAATATCGGTAATGCGATTTTCATTATTACGTTTTACCTTGAAGCCGCCAAAGTGAATAATGAAATGAATTTCATAACCAAAGCGATTAATCACCATTCGTGTTGAATCAACCAGAAATGGAATATCATCATGCGAAATCTGAATGACAGTATGTGATGTTTCCCAACCATCTTTTTCACGTGAGGGATTAAAGATACGCACTTTGGATTCACCAGAAGCACGTTCTGTGATGAATTGCCAATGCGATAAAAGAATATGATACAAATCGGGAACAGACCTTGCTTTCAAATCATCAACTGATGATCCCGAAAAATATTGCTGGGCAAATATTTCCAGTAATTCTGCATCCTTTTGCGGAGCATGTGCATGTATATACGTTTTAATCTGGTTGATGTAATTCTGGCATTCGCCATTATTGTCACCGGTCATATTGACTCCTGCGTTGCAAGTTTTATTAACATTCTCCACGATTTTCCCGAATTCTAGTCTCTCAGAATGTAAATCTCAACGAAGATATGTTGGAACAGCTTGCGCTGCGTTAACACCTTCATTTTGCGCGAATTTTAACATCGCCAATTGTAACAGGGCATCTGCAGAAGGAAGTTCATCTGCGTAAATATTTGCCTTTATATCAGAAAGCCTATTCCAGCCATCACCCGCGCCACACCAGTCATCGCCTGCTGGTAAATGTATATCGCTGGGAGAACAGAGCTGCTCTTCACCTACAAGACATGCGATTCCTTCCTGATTTACTTCATACCTTGCAAAATAAACTTGTTCCATACGTGCATCGACAACAATGACTATCGTCCTGCATTGATATTTGCGATAAACAGTTTGCGCCAGTATTGCAAGCGATGATACAGGAATCACGGGCTTATCGGCAGCAAATGCAAGCCCTTGCGCAACACTGCTGGCAATGCGAGTTCCAGTAAAACTGCCTGGCCCACAGCCATAAGCAATCGCATCAAGATCAGTAAAAGTGAGGGAAAAATCAGCCAGTAACTGCTGAATCATGGGCAATATCAATTTCGCCTGTTGCATGGGAGCAAATTGATGCAGAATGCGTACTTCGTCATTTTTTTGTAATGCGACAGAGATGGCAGAGGCCGATGTATCAAACGCGAGCATTATTTTGGCCATTCTTTCTCGAGGTATTGCAGCTTGTCTTCCTTGTCTTTCCATTCATCCGCATCAGCAGGTGCATCCTTGATGCGAGTGATATTTGGCCATTTTTCAGAAAGTTCAGTATTTAACTGTAAATATGGCTGATATTTTTCGGGAAGATCGTCTTGTGAATAAATCGCATTCACTGGACATTCAGGTTCGCACAATGCGCAATCGATACATTCGCTGGGATTGATAACAAGGAAATTTGGACCTTCATAGAAACAATCGACTGGGCAAACTTCTACACAGTCGGTGTATTTGCAGCGTATGCACTTCTCAGTTACAACAAATGTCATTAGGCCAGCTTACCATACTGATAATATACGGCTGAAATAGTTGGAGCATATTCTTGCCCGAGGCCGGAATCGAACCGGCACGGGATTAGATCCCGAGGGATTTTAAGTCCCTTGCGTCTACCTGTTCCGCCACCCGGGCATTTAGCACTTCAATCAAGGCTGAGGTCGGAATCGAACCGGCGTCCACGGCTTTGCAGGCCGCTGCATAACCACTCTGCCACCCAGCCATTTTCTCTTTACACTCGCTAGTCGTGAAAACCTGACGAGTTAATAAAAGAAAAAACCTCAGATCGTTCTGAGGCTTTGTATATCCTTGAGCGGGAAACGAGACTCGAACTCGCGACCCCAACCTTGGCAAGGTTGTGCTCTACCAACTGAGCTATTCCCGCTTGATTTGCGCTGCCAATTTTATCGGGGAATGTGGGTAAGTCAAGCAAATTATGTTAAATAATTTATGCGCTTTGCAGTTGTCGCCAGGCGGCCTTGAGATAAATCAGCATCGACCACACGGTTAGAATAGCTGAGACATAAAGCAAGATATAACTCGCGAGGATCACAGTTGCAGGTGTTGTATTATTGCAATACAACAATAAAATCAGCGTCAGCATTTGTACGGTCGTTTTGACTTTACCAAGATTTGAAACCGCAACACTTTTACGCTTGCCCACTTCAGCCATCCATTCACGCAACGCAGAAACAATAATTTCGCGTGAAACAATAATTGCGGCTGGAATCGTGATCACAAATGTGGGAACTGAAATCACAGAATTCGGAAAAGAAATAAATTGAAACGTTGGTTCTGCAACAATCAGCACCAAAGCGGTTGCAACCATCAGTTTATCTGCAACAGGATCAAGAAATGCACCAATCTTTGTAGTCTGTTTGAGATATCGTGCCAGATAACCATCCAGCCAATCGGTGATGGAAGCTGTTGCAAATAAAAGCGCTGCTCCCATGTGTCCCCATTTGAATGGTAAATAATAAAAAACTACCAGCAAGGGAACGAGAGATATTCTCACGATGGTGAGGATATTTGGCCAATTGAATAATTGATCATACAGTCGTGTCATGGAGTGCTGCAAATATGCGTTCTGCGAGAGAACGACTTATGCCCGGGACTTTAGTTAATTCATCAAGACTAGCACGAGCAATACCTTGAATACCACCAAAATAACGTAATAAATCACGTCTGCGTTTGGCACCAATTCCTGCAATATTTTCCAGTGTGGAATGACGTCTTGCCTTGTCACGTCGATTTCTGTGTCCAGTGATAGCAAAACGATGTGCTTCATCACGAATCTGCTGGATAAAATGTAAAACCAGTGAATCTGCAGGTAGATGAATCGGCGGATTATTTTCGATATGCAGCGTTTCAAAGCCAGGTTTACGCCCTTCCCCTTTTGATACAGCTAATAAATTAATTTCCTGTAGATTCAATTCATGCATGACTTTTCTTGCCGTCGCAAGTTGTGTCATTCCACCATCAATGATGACAATATCTGGCAATGCTGCTTGTTCTTTTTGTAATCGCTTGAAGCGACGCAATAAAACCTGATGCATGGCAGCAACATCATCGCCTCCAGTAATTCCAGTAATATTAAATTTTCGGTATGCACTTTTCACCGCACCTTGCTGATCAAACACCACGCAAGATGCAACCGTTGCCTCACCCATGCTATGACTAATATCGAAACATTCAATACGCTGTGGAATCGTTGCAAGACCCAGCAATTGTTGCAAGGCAATCACACGATCACGCATATTCATTTTGCTAAATGCTTGTGCAGCAAAGGATTCCTTTGCACTAAGCGTTGCCATCTCCAGCCATTTTCTTTTTTCACCACGTGCGCCATGCAGCAACTCCACTTTATGTCTCACCACTTCTGACAATACATTTTCTATCAGGGATTGATCCGGCAATTCCATGCCAATAACAATACGACGCGGGATAGTTTCGATATGCGTCGTATCATGCAGATAATGTTGTGTCAGAAATGCAGAAATAATTTCTTCGTCACTGGAATAGGCTGGAATGCTGGGAAAATAGGATCGACTGCCCTGCACTTGCCCCGCACGTATTGATAATAATTGCACGCAAACCACACCAGCATGACCAGCCAGTCCTATGACATCGGCATTCCCTTCATCAATACTGACATATTGTTTTTCCTGAATTTGCCTGAGACGTGTGATCTGATTGCGATAAAGCGCTGCTAATTCATATTTCATTGCATGTGAAGCTGCTTCCATGCTGTTTTGCAATTCACTGATTACCTGATCACTTTTTCCTTCCAGAAACAGACGTGCAAGATTAACTCCATGCGCATAATCCGTTTCAGAAATAAGATTGACACATGGCGCAGAACAACGCCCAATCTGATAAAGCAAACATGGACGAGTACGCGCATCATAATAAGGATCGCGACATGTACGTAATAAAAATATTTTTTGCAATAAACTAATGGTTTCCCGAACGGTCGCTGCATGCGGATAAGGGCCAAAATACCAGCCATTTTTTTTGCGCGCACCACGATAAATATCAATGCGTGGATATTCATGATCAGAAATATAAATATACGGATAACTTTTATCATCACGTAACAAAATGTTATAACGCGGACGATGTTTTTTAATGAGATTACATTCAAGCAAGACAGCTTCGTTTTCATTGCGTGTGACAATAAAATTTATATCTTTGATATTTTCAACGAGTGAGAGAGTTTTTAAATCTTTGCCTTGTTTATTGAAATAACTGGAGATACGCTTTTTTAAATCTTTTGCTTTACCAACATATAAAACTTCACCACGCTCGCCGAGCATTTGATAAACACCGGGATGGTGTGACAGATTAGACAGGAATTGTTTGATATTTTGCATCAGGGTTTTTCCCCAAAACTATTCCCCTTTTGAACCTTCATTGGTTCCTTCAAGCATACCAAGACGCATTGCCATTAATGTCAATTCAACATCACTATTAATACCAAGTTTGTCGAATATTCGATATCGATAACTATTTACCGTCTTTGGACTCAAGCAAAGTTTTTTGGATATATCCTGAACTTTTTGTCCCTGTGTAATCATCAACATGATTTGCAATTCACGTTCAGACAAAACATCCAGCGGAGAATCTTCACCTTTCGTGAATCGTTTGATGGCGATTTGCTGTGCAATACTCGGGCTGATATAACGTTGACCAGTGTAAATCGTGCGTATGGCACGTATCATTTCTTCTGGATCACAACCTTTTGTTATATAACCAGAAGCACCAGCTTGTAATAAACGCGAAGGATAAGGTTCATCTTCATAAATGGTAAGTGCGAGAATTTTGATATCAGTATTATGGCGTATCATTTTGCGGGTTGCTTCAAGTCCACCGATGCCAGGCATATGCACATCCATGATCACAACATCTGGATTCATTTCCTTCGCAGCAAGCACCGCTTCTTCGCCTGAACCTGCTTCACCCACTACCTTGATTCCGGAGACGTCCTGCAAAAGGCGTTTAATCCCCATGCGCACGAGTTCGTGGTCATCCACTAATAGAACTTTTATCCAATTCAAAGCCTTCTTCCCCTTCATTGTGAATGCGAACTGCCGGAGAGAGAGGGATTCGAACCCCCGGTGCCCAGAGGACACAACGGTTTTCAAGACCGCCGCTTTCGACCGCTCAGCCATCTCTCCTGATTAAATTATTATGCATTGATCAATTCGCACGCACGAATATTAACGTTGTTTTTCCAATAACTCAAGATACTTTGCATGCTCTTCCAATTCTTCTTTTTCTGCATGTAAAACTATTAGATTATGTCGTTCAATAGTTTGATGAATCATGGTTGTTGTATTTTTATTTGTGTCCTGTTGGTTAGCAGAAAGATTGTCAAAAAAAGTTTCCTGACCACCAGTCATACTCAAATAAACTTGTGCCAGTAAATCAGTATCAATCAATGCGCCGTGCAAATCACGTCTGGAATTATCTACGCCATAACGCTTACACAAGGCATCCAGACTGTTGCGTTGACCTGCATGTAATTTGCGCGCAATCTGCAAAGTATCAATAACATTGCAATAATCAGATATGGATTTATAGTTCGCTTTGGCAAGCAATAATTCATGATTTAAAAATGAAACATCAAATGGTGCATTATGAATAATTAATTCTGCACCGTTGATAAACGCAAGAAATTCTTCGGCGACATGATTAAACAAGGGTTTATCGCGCAGAAATTCATTACTGATTCCATGAATGGCGAAAGCGCCTGCTTCCACTTCACGTTGTGGATGGATATAGTGATGAAATGTTTTTCCTGTCAATCTTCGATTAATCATTTCAAGACAGGCGATTTCTATGATGCGATGGCCTTCTTCCACATGCAAACCAGTGGTTTCTGTATCAAGAACAATTTGTCGCATTTATTTCTCCATTTTCACAATAACATCAATAGCTTCATTGGCAATTCTGTCGACCAGATCATTTTCTGGATGACCACTATGTCCTTTCACCCAATGCCAATTCACTTTATGACGTTCTGTTTCTTTATCCAGTGCTTGCCATAAATCAGCATTTTTTACGGGTTTTTTATCCGCACGTTTCCATCCATGCTTTTTCCAGCCTTTTATCCATTCAGAAATACCTTTTTGCAGATATTGCGAATCGGTATGCAACTCAATGCGACAGGATTCACGCAAGGCTGAAAGAGCCTGAATCGCTGCTGTTAATTCCATGCGATTATTGGTCGTGTGCAATTCACCACCAGACAAAATTTTTTCATGACTGCCATAACGCATTAATGCGCCCCAGCCACCCGGACCTGGATTACCGCGACATGCGCCGTCGGTGTAGATTTGTACATGTTTCATTCTATTATCTCAACCTGACTTTCTGGCGATATGACCAGAAATCGTGCCTGTCATATTAATACCTGATAATTGCTGTTTCCATTTTAATCGGATCGGTGTTAATGGTATCACCTTGGCACGCGCAACAAGAATATATACGCCACCCAGCATGGGAAAATATTTATTACCTATTTTTTCCAGGAAATTCATTTTTTTATAAATGGAAGGATGATTGACTGGCGGTGCAAATAACACACCTTCATGTTTCTCCATTGCAAATTCTGCGAGTTTTAACCAACTTTTGATCTTTTGCGCATGAATAAAATTTGCACCCCAGGGCATATGTTTTTTATTGCGTGTGAAAAGCTTGCGCAATCCCCATGTACTCACTGGATTAAAACCACTAATGACAATTAATCCTTCGGGCTTGATGATGCGACATGCTTCAGCAAGTAATTGTCGCGGATTATCAACAAATTCGAGTGTATGCGGCAGCATAACAAGATCGATGCTGCCTGTTTGAATCGGCACTTCGCGAAAATCACCTTCTATCAAACCAGATTTTTTTTCATGACAGATAAGCGGTGTTACTAATGACTGACAAGGGATGTTGGATGTTGTGTGCAATAAATCATATTGATGTGGCACGCCAAGTAAAATAACATGTTTACCTAGATGACGTTGCAACAGTTTTTGAAATTGCTGTGATTCAGCATCGAGAATACTTTTACCAAGAAACTGTTGAGACAACCATTGGTTCCAGTGCTGAAGGGTATGATAACCATGTGCCAAAGTTTTTCCATCTCCCAACTATTTTTGGTACTATAGCATACCAATCAGGAATTACGACGAACAGTTTTAGGGTTAATGAATGGAATTATCAAACAATAACAAGGTAAAAAAAATCGCATTGCTTCTGTGTTTTTTTTCCCTGACTTTCATCATGCCGTATGCATTTGCTTATCCTTATTCCGAAGGCATTCAGGTTTATCACAAGAATGTACATTTATCTCCTGAGCATAAACAAAAATTAGCGGAAGATATTAATCGTTATCGCCATGCAGATAATTTATGGGATGTCTTGCGCGATGAATTTTCCCTTCCGCATCATGAAGAAAGTTATGCGGTGCAAGCCAAGATTGAATGGTATATGAATAATCAGGATTATCTTTTACGCACAGCATCACGTGCCGCGCCTTATTTATATTACATCTCACAACAAGTTCGAAAACGCCATTTACCTGCCGAGTTAGTTTTATTGCCGATTGTAGAAAGTGGTTACAATCCTTTTTCGGTTTCCAATATGGGTGCATCTGGTATCTGGCAATTAATGCCAGATACAGCAACAGGACTTGGTGTCAAAGCTGACTGGTGGTATGACGGTAGACGTGATGTCATCACATCCACGAATGCAGCACTAAATTATCTCGCTTATCTGCAAAGTTTTTTCGAAGGCAACTGGTTATTGGCTATTGCTGCTTACAATACTGGTGAAGGTAATGTGCTTGCTGCCATCAAAAGAAATATTCGTGATGGACGCGATACTGATTTCTGGTCATTGCCAGTCGCGCAACAAACCCGGGATTACGTGCCAAGTATTCTCGCACTTGCTGCCATCATCAGTGATCCAAATAAATATCCAGTCTATTTGCCGCCAGTGCGTAATGCACCGTATCTGGCGCAAGTGGATATTGGCGTGCAAATTAATTTGAAATATGCAGCGATGCTGGCAGGCATTAGTAATAAAAAATTACTGACATTAAATCCTGGCTATAAAGGACCTTCCACTTCCATGCGTGGTCCCTACAAATTAATTTTACCAATTGAAAATGTTGAACAGTTCACAGAAAATCTCGCACGCTCTCCATTAAATCAGCAAAATAACTGGCTACATTACAAAGTAAAATCAGGTGACACGCTCGCTTCCATTTCACGTAAATTTGGCACGACGCTGACTGATATTCGCAAAATGAATCATCTTTCCAAAAATTCTGGCGTGCATCCTGGAACGAATTTGCTGATTCCACCAACGGGTGCGGCAAGCAATATGGATGATGAAGATGATATTTATCCAGCAAAACAATTGGCGATGGCAAGCCAGACCATCAAACGTGACATACTTAAAATTGCCAATAAATTTAAAAAAATGGAACACAGTCCAAAATCTTCTGGTGGTAATTATAATTTGCATCCAGGCGATACGATTTATGTTGTACGTGCAAATGATACGGTACAAAAGATTGCTAATCGTTTTAAAATCTCAAGCAAAGCAGTAAAAGAAGCCAATAATTTACGTTCCAATAAATTAAAACCAGGCAAACAATTAATTATACCTACTCATGCACGCGTTGCTGTGAAGCATGAGCCTGAAGTTTCACATTCCACACAACTTCGCACGGGAGATACGATTTATGTTGTGCGTCATGGTGATACCATAGAAAAAATTGCAAGTAAATTTCAAACAACTGCATCAGCTATCCGCATTAACAACCTCATTGATAATGGTTCCCTGACGGTTGGTGACACGATTGTGATACCTTCTCACCTGGGATAATTTGTTTACTTTGATTAGCAAGGAGCAATACAGTGATGATAAAAAATTATTTATCAGTTTCATTTTTGGCAATTGGTATGAGTGCACTTCCCATGCTTGCACATGCAGATTTATTACTGACAAACAATACTGCTCTCGATGCGACCGCAATGGTCAATGACAAAGATTGCAGCGTCAGATTATTAGGTGAACTAGGTATTACACATAAAAATGGCGGTCAATCCTATCTCAGTGATATGGCATTACGCATTGCATGTCATGATACAAAAGATAATTGCAAGGCAGATCTTTACATGTCTATCGATTGCAATTACAGTGGCGCACCAAAAGTTGCGACCGTTTATTACAGCATCAATACAGGATTAAAATCCATCACGATATTGTCTGATGATTATCAGATCGTTGGCGATTCACATGCATTGACTTTGAATGGCGGCCCCAAGTCATTGTTTGATAGATATACGAAGTGGTTTTTTTGATTAATTAAGCGGAGCTGATTAAGGAATCCTTCCCCCTCCGGGGGAAGGTGCCGACAGGCGGATGGGGGAATTTAAATATTGATTTCAAGAAATAAGGTACGTACACATGGCAGAAACACCTTCCAGCATGATTCCACTCGGCACAAAAGCGCCGGATTTTGAATTATTTGATACTGTCTCAGAAAAAAAATGCACTCTCAATCAATTGCGATCAGATGTCGCAACGGTAATCCTGTTCATATGCAATCATTGTCCTTACGTAAAGTTAATACAGGAAAAATTAGTTGCAACAGCGAAGAATTACCAGGCCAAAGGTATCACCTTTGTTGCTATATCATCGAACGACGCCACCACTTATCCTGCTGATTCGCCGGAAAAAATGCATGAAGAAGCACTACATCATCACTACTCTTTTCCGTATCTCCATGATGAAACACAAGCAGTTGCAAAAGCCTATCATGCTGCTTGCACGCCTGATATTTATGTATTTGATAAAAATTTATTATGCGTTTATCGCGGACGTTTTGATGATGCAACTCCTGGAAATGGCCGCACGGTGACTGGTAATGATTTAATTAACGCACTCGATTGTATACTCGATAACAAACCTGTTGATGGCAAACAAATACCGAGCGTAGGTTGCAATATCAAGTGGAAGAAATAACCTAATTTAAAATGGCTTGCCAAAATGTCGGTAAGCAATTTTTTCTGCTTCATTTGCTGTATGATATTCGGGATTTCTCGTTAGAGTCACAATATCCACCAGCTTCTCATCTGGTAGTGAAATATTCTTATTTCCTGCCGAGAAAAATCCAGCACGAGATGCTTGCCCAAAAACACGTGCATTCTTGATAAGTTCCTTACTTGCTTCGCGGAATTGTTCATGTTCCCTGATCCAATTCCAATTGTTCATTTTGTTCGATAAGAGTGGATGACGCTCTTGAGATAAAACTGTAGAAAAGGCGATTGCTTTTTCAAGACTTAAGTAATTAATTCGCTCAATCAATTCCACACTGTCGTTTAAATTATTTTCCAATATCTCGCTGAAAGCAGTTTGCATAAAAATCCATTGCAAGCTAGCAGTTATTTTTTTGGATGTGGCTGAACCAGTTATACAGGAATCAATTAAGCTGTAATTTATCTTATCCTCATTCCTTTTCAAAAACTCCCTGAAAGAATATAAAGGTTTCATCTCTCCTGTGACTTGCGGAAATGTTGAGGCAATAAATGCAATTTTGGCATGAGATTTACGCATATTAGGTGATGAAAAAATGTAATTGAAAATTTCATCATCATAAATTAATTCATTGTTACTTACTATCCAATATGCTGCTGCTGTACAGTTGCGTAAAGCCATTGTCACAAGCACGCTATAAAAATTAGCGACAAGGTGAAACTCCTTCCCTATTAATGTCGCAAGCAGATCAATAAAAATAAATTTTTCAATTTGTGTAAAAAACGAATCTCCAAGCATATCTTCGAGCTCAGTATAAAGCTCTTCATGATCACGAAAATTAAGCTCATAATTCTCTATTATTCTTTTGGATTCTTTGTAAACAAAAACATTATACCAATGCGTTCTGTCCAAAGTAAAATAATCAGATAATTTGAAAGAATGTTCTTCATTATCGAATAATTCTTCGTTATTCAAAATATAATGAATGTAATTAAAATATGTGGAAAAGAATTTATTAAGCGCAGAAAGTTCAGGAACATCTAATTCCTTAACATGGTTATATAACGAATATAAACCAATGATTGCCTTTTGCTTTAATGAACATTTCAGCTGAATAACATTGGTATCATCATCCAAAAAAATTGTAAGAAAATAATCACGGGTGCGTAATATTTCTATAAATGACATTTTTTCAGCGGCTGGAATTTCAATAAATTTTTTATTTTGCCTGTTGTCCATGCCGCCCAAACCATAGGCGATTTGCGACACTTGTTCTACAGATAAATCACATTCGTGGTCAACATGCTGAAGAAATAGATTGAGATGGTTGATAAAAACCCGACTATATTTCTTCAATATATAGAATTGGTCAAGAGGATCTTCTTCTTCCTCGATCTGATCATTAGGCTGTTCTTCATTACCTTGAAGAAACTCATCGTCTGCTAAAAAAAATGGCTCATTATTATTGTCATCAATGTATTGATCATCTGCTAAAAGTTGCTCATTAGCGAATCCATCTGCTGCAAGAACACTGTTACGTACCTTGTGCAGTTTTTTTTCTAATCTGTCGGTGAGCCATTCCAGATAATTACCTGATTGCATGATTTATTCTCGTTTAGTGTTATGTACAGTAATTGAATCATTACTTTAAGTTAGGCGCGCATCTTAACGTATCTACAGGAGAAACGGAAGCAGATTTATGCTTCCGTTGTATCCCATTGCTGCACATCCAGCTTCTCGCCCCGAGCCTTTAATTGCTGGACATATTGTTGATATAACTCATTAATCCCCTGAGTTTTTGCATAATGAATTGGACCACCACGGAATGGCGCAAATCCTGTGCCATAAACCATGCCTGCATCCACGAGATCACCATCCGCGACGACACCTTCACGCAAACAGGCAAATGCCTCATTCAGCATAATTAGCACCAACCGTCTGGATATATCTTCCAGCGGCTTGTCATAAGCAGGTTCAGATGGTTTGATCATCTTGCCGCGCTTGTCGTATTTATAAAAACCTTCACCGGTTTTTCTACCCAATTTATGTTGCTCCACCAATTCAATTAACTTTGGTGGTACTTCTATTCCATAATATTTGCCAAGATATTTTGCGACCGACAGACACACATCCAGTCCCACCGCATCTGCTAATTCAATTGGCCCCATCGGCATACCAAATTCACGCATGGCTTTATCAATAACTGTTTTCGGCACACCTTCATTAATCAAATCCACTGCGCCCAATAAATATGGCATGAGAATACGATTGACCAAAAACCCAGGGCTGCTTTTTACTGGCAATGGCAAACGATCAATCTTGCGAACAAATTGAATAGCTTTATCCATTACCTTGTCACTGGTACGCGCACCTTGAACAACTTCGACTAATTGCATTTTGTTAACGGGATTAAAGAAGTGAATACCTACCAGACGTTCAGGTTGCATTAACGCAATATTAATATCATCGATCGGAATGCTGGATGTATTAGTCGCAAGAATGGCTTGTGGTTTTGCTTTGGATTCCACCATCCTGAAAGTATTTTGTTTTACAGTTAAATCTTCAATGACAGCTTCAATAATCACATCTGCTTTGGCAATACCATAACCTTCAACATCAGGAATAAGATTATCCATCGCTTTTTGTATGAGATATTTTTCCTTTAATTTATCCTTGAACAAGCTGTGTGCGCGCTTGATGGCTGGCGCAACAAAACGTGGTTCGAGATCCTGCAAGGTAACCGTCAATCCTTGCAATGCACAATATGCTGCAATATCACCACCCATGGTGCCTGCACCAATCACATGTACATGTTTAGGTGAAAATGTTTTTTCCTTTACTAAATTTTTTAAACGATCCTGTAAAAAGAATACGCGCACGAGATTTTGACAGGTCTCACTAAAAAATAATTTGCCGCAACTTTTAGCTTCGCGTTCATACGCTGCTTTTGTATCTTCCACACCAACGTGTTCCCAATTATCCAGCACATGAAATGGTGCGGGATAATGTTCGGGACTAATTTTTTTGCTGACTTGCTTGCGAATGTAACCACCCAATAGTTGCCTTGCAATTGCCTGGTTGGTTAATGATTGTGTGAATGTTGCTTTATGACGCGGTGGTTTTTTCAAAATATAATATTTTGCTGCGTGAACTAATTGTCTTTTCGGCACAGCTGCATCAACAAAACCTAATTTTGCTGCTGTCTTACCGGTAACGGTATGACCATCCAGTATCAGATTCATCGCTTGCGGTGCACCAATCATTCGTGGCAAGCGTACGGTTCCACCCCAGCCAGGATGAATACCCAATTTAACTTCAGGTAATCCCAAACGTGTTTTGACAGAATCTTCTGCGACACGATAATGACATGCTAATACCAGTTCAAGACCTCCGCCCAGACAAAAACCATCTATCATGGCAACGACTGGTATTTTTAATGCTTCCAGGCGATTTAAAATATCTTGTCCTTGTGTGAGAACACTGGTTGCTTCTGCAATGTCTTTAAATTTGGTGAATTTCGCAATGTCTGCGCCAGCAATAAATCCCTTCTTTTTAGCTGATGCCAGTATGACGCCCACATGTGTGTTATCACTCTCAAGCTCGGTGAGGATGGATGCGAATTCTTCCATGACTTCGCGATCAATCGTATTGACAGTTGCATCTTCCTTGTCAAAACATACCCACAAAATATTATTTGCATCTGATTCCAGCTTCCAGTGTTTATATGTATTAGTCATTTGTCACCTCGGAAACATTTTCAATTAACATCGCACCACCTTGTCCGCCACCAATACAAATGGTGGCAATTCCTTTTTTGGCATTTTCACGTTTCAATACTTCCACAAGATGCAACACAATACGCGCACCACTTGCACCCACGGGATGGCCAATGGCAATCGCACCACCATCCACATTCAAACGTGAACGATCAATGGTTCCCAATGCCTGATCGGTTCCGAGATTTTTTTTGCAATATTCATCACTTTGCCATGCACGTAAACATGCGATGACTTGTGCTGCGAATGCTTCATTAATTTCCCAGAAATCTATGTCTTCCATTTTCATTTGCTGGTTTTGTAATAATTTATGTGTGGCATAAACCGGCCCCAATCCCATTTCAGCAGGATCGACTCCAGCCCATTGCACATCGACAATTTTTGCCAATACAGGTAACTGATATTTCTTAACAGCTTCCTTGCTTGCCAGTAACAACATGGCTGCACCATCTGAAATCGGTGAACTATTACCAGCAGTGACACTACCAAATTTTTTATCAAAATAAGGTTTGAGTGCGGCAAGTTTTTCCATGGAGGTATCATGACGCACACCTTCGTCTGCTGAAAAATAATCACCACGATTATCATAAACAGAAAGCACTTCTGCAAAATGATGATGCTCCTGTCCTGCGATTGCCAGTTGATGACTTTCCAGTGCAAATTGATCCATTTCTTCGCGCGTAATATGAAAACGATAAGCAAGATTTTCTGCTGTTTGACCCATGGAAAGATTTACTACTGGATCATTTAATCCTTTCATCAGTGCAAATACAGGTTTGAGATAAGATAATTTGAAGCGACTCCAGGCTTTTAATTTACCTTTCCAGTTTTTAGCTCCCATCAATCCACTTAACCAATCCGTGTAACTATCGCTATATAAAATCGGCGCCTGACTCATGGCTTCCGTGCCACCTGCCAGAACCAGATCGCAACGACCACTGGCAATATCTTTTGCTGCGCTATCCAGTGATTGCATGCCAGATGCACAATTGCGCTGTACGGTATAAGCAGGTACTGCCTTGCCGCAACCTAAACGTAATGCAACCACGCGTGCAATATTCGCTTCTTCCGGGCTAGGCATGACACAACCAACAACGACTTCATTTAATTCTGTTGGTGCAAAAGGTTGTCGCTGCAATAATTCCTTGCCAGCATCAACAGCCAGATCAGAAGCAGCAAAAGGCCCTGGTTTACCTCTGGCTTTTAAAAATGGCGAACGTGCACCATCAACGATATAAACATCACGCATAAATGTTTGTTTCTCTCTCATGTCATTTTCCTTCAGGCAAGCAGCTGATTGAGATCAAATGAAAATTCATTCACTTGAATTATTTCCTGTCGCAATGCATCAAATTCCTGCAAAACATGTGCTTCGTCTGCAGTCAATATTCCTTCTGTTTGCGCGAATTGAATGCGCTCTTCAAAGGCAAAATAGGCTGGTATTTTATGATCGTGAACGGCTTTCTGTAATTTTTTCTGTATCGGTTCAATCGTTGCCATTTGTGCAAGCGCTTCATCCAGTCTTTTAATCAGATCATTATCATCTTCACTGAAATAAAAATGTTTCGCGAGACGTTCACGTAATGCAGAAGGTGTTGTCATTTGCTCAACTACACGATGCGATAATTTATCGCAAGGCTTGCGATACGCCCTTCCGAATGGAAAGATAATCCAGTGTAAAAATCTGCCGAGTAAACGTTGCGGATAATTGTAAAGCAAATCATCGCAGGCAATCTGAATGCGATAAAGACATTCATTTACCGTCCATTGCACATAATCATTATCTTCCTGCGGACTATTATTATCATAAAAATATTTAAGAACAGTGGATGCAATATACAACTGACTCATAATGTCACCGAGACGTGCAGAAACATGTTCGCGGCGTTTCAAACTGCCGCCGAATAAAATCATGCTCGCATCAGATAACATGGCAAGCGCTGCGCTCATGCGCATCATTTGTCGCTTTGCCTGCCGAACTTTTTTATGTCTGGCATGAATATAAATAAATAGTCCGCCTGTTAAACCATAAGCAAAACTGCGTATAAAATTACTGGCAAAATAACCAATGTGCGACATAAGAATTTTGTCGACCTCATTCACATCCGGATTTTCTGCACTGATTAATTCAATTTCTTTCAGGATGTAAGGATGACAACGTATGGCACCTTGCCCAAAAATAATTAAATTGCGTGTCAGGATATTTGCACCTTCGACTGTCACACTAATCGGAATGGCGAGATATAAATTGGCGAGAATATTGCGCGGCCCTACTTGCACCATTTGTCCTGCATGCACATCCATTGCAGCACTCACTACGTGTCTTGCCATTTCTGTCATATTTGATTTGGCAATTGCAGAAACAATGGAAGGATTTATATGCTGATCGACGGCATGCGCAGTCATAATGCGACAAGCTTCCAGCATGTAAGTGTAGCCAGCAATCTTACTTAATTTTTCTTCCACTCCTTCAAAAGAAGAAATGGAAGTATTAAATTGCTTGCGCACTCTGGCATATGCACCTGTTGCACGATAGGCAATTTTACCGCAAGCAGTGGATAATGCCGGCAAGGAAATGGAGCGACCAATGGAAAGCGATTCCATCAACATGCGCCAGCCTTGTCCTGCTTTTTCTACGCCGCCAATGATCCAGTCGAGTGGTATAAACACATCCTTGCCACGCGTCGGTCCATTCATGAAACCGGTATACATCGGAAAATGCCGGCTGCCAATTTCAACCCCAGGATGTGAGGCTGGAATCAGGCATAACGTAATACCAATATTAGTTTTCTTACCCAGCAAATGATCGGGATCATATAAATGAATCGCAAGACCCAGCAAAGTCGCAACTGGTGCGAGTGTTATATAGCGCTTGTCCCAGCTTAAACGTATACCCAGCACTTCCTTGCCATCATACATATCACGACAAACCACGCCATTATCAGGAATTGAGCCTGCATCACTGCCAGCATCGGGTGCAGTGAGTGCAAAACAGGGAATATCCGTGCAATCAGCGAGTCGCGGTAAATAATAATTCTTTTGTTCTTCGGTTCCATAACGTACCAGTAATTCACCAGGGCCCAATGAATTTGGCACCATGGTGGTAACTGCTGCACTGGTACTGCGCGTGGCAATTTTGGTGATAACCGTTGAATGTGCCAAGGCGGAAAAACCCAAACCTCCATATTCCTTTGGCAATATCATCGCGAAAAATTTTTCTTTTTTAAGATAGTCCCAGACTTCAGGAGATAAATCATGTTGCCTGAATACAATGTCCCAGTCGTCTAATAAGGAACAAAGATGATTAACCTGATTATCAAGAAAAGCTTGTTCTTCATTGGATAATACGGGTTTAGGAACATCATAAAGTTTTTTCCAGTCAGGACGACCGCAGAATAATTCCTTTTCCCACCAGGTATCTCCTGCTTCTATTGCAATACGTTCTGTGGGACTAATTGTGGGTAATTTGTCACGCAGGCGATCAAGTGCTGGCTGGACGATATAGCGTATGCGCCATTCGCGTAAATTTGCAAATGCTGCAGCGGCGAGATAAACAAGCCAGCATAGCAGTAACAGTAAAATAGCCATCGCGCCTTTGGCGGTAATGACTAGCAAAGCTATACCCAGCGTGATCGTCCAGGCGAGAATGGAAAATTGATAAAACGCTGCGATGAAAACCAATCCCATAAGAATGAGAAGACTTATGACGCTAGACAATGCTACCTCCCTGTATTTGCGCAAGCATGACGCAATTAAAAAAGTATATAGCGATACGAGGGAAGATCGATAGCGTTTTTTACAGGGATTAAATATTGCCAGCCATAAATGTTTAAATTTTTTTTCGGCGAATTTAACCATAAATAATTATTGATATTACCGAACGGGAATATACGGGGAAATTCCCATGGTTTTATATGCAATATTCCCGTTCGGTAATATTTTCTTGATTTAGGACAAATTTTCGCTTATTATTACCGAACGGGAATATTTAATGGGCTGGATGAATCATAATGCAAAAAGATACCAAGTTACTGAATGCAAAGGAAGTAGGAAAAGCAGTCAAAAATACTCGCAAGCAATTAGGTGTCACTCAACGCAATTTGGCCCTTACCTCTGGCACTGGCTTGCGTTTCATTATTGAATTGGAACAAGGCAAACCGACGTGTCAGTTAGAAAAAGTATTAACTGTCCTCAGAACCCTGGGATTAAAACTTGTAATCAAAGGCAAATAATGACTAAAAAACTCGACGTATATTTTCACGACAAACTAATTGGTCAATTAGAGCAAGACAATCATGGTGAAATGAATTTCACTTATTCAAGTAATTGGCTTAATAATCCTAACGCAGTCAGCATTTCATGCTCACTACCATTACAGGATGACACCTTCAAAAGAAAAGATTGTCAGGCATTTTTTGGCGGTATTTTACCTGAAAATGGTCAGCGCAAAATTATCGCAAGAAATCTTGGCATTAGCGCAAATAATGATTTTTCCATGCTGGATAAAATTGGTGGTGAATGCGCGGGCGCATTAACTTTTATCACACATAAAGAAAAATTAAATCTACAGGATGATCAATACCAGGAATTAACCGAATCAACACTTCCTGCTATTTTACGTGAATTACCAATGAGACCGTTACTTGCGGGAGAAGCAGGTATCAGACTTTCATTAGCGGGTGTTCAGGACAAGATTGCTGTTTACGTAGATGGAGAACGAATCTCCATTCCACTGAATAATGCCCCTAGCACACATATTTTAAAACCCGATTTCACCATTTATGAAGGAGTAATTTTTAATGAAGCTTTTTGTTTAAACCTCGCAAAAAAAATTGGTCTTGCTGTTGCAGAAGCTGAAATCAGAAAAATAGAAGATATTCATTATTTACTGATAAAAAGATACGATCGAATACATGTAAACAATAAAATAATGCGTGTTCATCAGGAAGATTTTTGTCAAGCTTTGGGAATTTCTTCTACGCAGAAATATCAGAATGAAGGCGGTCCTTCCTTTAAGAAATGTTTTGAACTTATTAGAAATGAATCATCTGCGCCTGTTATTGATCTCGACAAGATGCTCAATGCGGTAATATTTAATTTTTTAATTGGTAATTGTGACGCTCATGGTAAAAATTTTTCGCTTTTATATCTGGATGGATTACAACTCTCGCCATTCTATGACTTAATTTCTACATTATATTATCAGGAACTCGATAAAAAGATGGCGATGAAATTGGGAGGAGAATATCAAATAGATAAAATTACGATGAATAATTTTGATAAATTCGCTGATGAAACAAATCTCACCAAACCCGAAGTCAAAAAAAGAATCCAGGAATTAATTGATACCATCTTAGCCACATTACCATCTATTGATGCACAACATCATGTGCAAGAAGGTGTTGCCAGTTTAATCAAAAAAAGATGCGAGAGTTTTGCAAAACTCTCGCGATAAAAATATCAGACTACTGTCCTGGTTTCATTATCACGGAAGGACTTGCTGAGCTCGCATGACAGTAACGATAGGCAAAAATCCCAAAACATAAAGCTGCACCAACGTATAAAATTGTATTGGAAGGTTTATTGTTCGCAATCCAATTCTCCTCTTCCAGGATTTTTGTTAATACAGGTGAAGGTTGACGTGTTATCTTATCCAGCGCGAATTCCAGGTTTGGCATAACTTTTGTTACATACCTTACACTGGCTTTTACTTCAGAAAAAAATTTCTTGTTGTTAAAAAACACTGGATCGATAGAAAGTTCACCGTGTTTATAGATATTTAAATAAGCCGATAAAATGTCACATTGATTTATTTGAGAGGTAACTTCTTCAATTGTTAATGACTGATTTTTAGGAATTAAAACCAGGCACGCTGCTTGAGCCTTATTATATTCTTGTATATTTTTATCTTCTGTTACTGGCAGTATTGAAGGATCTGAAAGCTCTATATAATTATAGTTTCGCAAAAACAATCTTTCATGCTGAGCACGACGACAACCGATTATTAAAATAAAACCATCCTCGCTCGTCATTGAGAAAAGATTTTTGAAACCTTTCTCGCTAATAGCATTAAATTTGTAAGTCAATTCGTCATTGAACGTGTTATATAAGTTATAGCAATTTACAGGAAGATCGTCAGTTATACTCCTTACCAAATCAGGCTGCACATCTTCACAAACATCAATGGTATAAAATTTGTCATAATGATGATTTACTTTGCGAGAAATGTGACCTCTTCCCACTATCACACCTTCATCTTTAAATTCGTCGATCGAACGGGGTAAACGACTTTGCATGCTACCAACTCCTCGGGATATTTATAATTTAGATAGTTGCGCAATTTAAACCATTTGCTTACTTAAAGCCAGCACTGCATTTTGATTGTCCAGATGTTATGCGCATATAGATATAACTGGATATTCCATTATTTTCTCATCTCTTGTCACTATAACCAGATCATGCAATTTAGCTTGCATTACCAGTAGACGATCAAAAGGATCAGCATGAATCATAGGTAAATCTGCCACGCCTAATGCTTCTTCCGGCATAATGGGTAAAATGCCAAATCCTTCAATAGCGATCATCTCCAGTAAATTATGTGGCAATGTTAAACGGCCAATACTCTTTTTGATGGCAATTTCCCAGAATGAAACGCTGCTACAAAAAATTTCATTGGATCGATCACGAATAATTTTTTGCGCTTTTTTGGAAATTTTTTCTGGGTCTGTTAACCACCAAAGGATGACATGCGTATCAAGCAAATAGCGCATTATTTTTCATCCTTATAAAATAACTGCAACAAATCTTCTGGAAGAGGAGCATCAAAATCAGTACTGATATTGATTAGCCCACGTAATTGACCTCCATGTCGTTCATTCACTTTTGCTGAATAAGCCACCAATCTGGCAACTGGTTTGCCATCTCGCGCGATGATGATGTCATCGCCTTTCAACACCTGATTGATTAATTTGGAAAAATTAGTTTTTGCATCATGTATGTTTACAAGCATATGCATTTCCCCTATTTTTGATATCTTAAGTATACATGACTAAGCCAAGTTAGTCATTCTGGATATATGTGCTACCTTTATTTATAACCATGCAACTGGTACCGCATTTATATTTGCTGTTATAGGCAATAATTGTTTTACCAAACAAACAACTGCTCCCATGCCAATTTCCTTGCCAAACTTTTCCAGTACAGAAAAATGCTGAATTGCATCTTTTCCTGGTTTGGCAGTTTTTTTAAATTCAAGTGGATAAATAATATCGTTTTGCAAAATCAGCAAATCAATTTCTTTTTTATCTTTGTCACGATAATAATACAAAGGTGCACGTTTGCCGTTATGCCAATAACTTTTAAGAATTTCTGTGAAAATATAAGTCTCAAGTATTGCGCCTGACATTGCACCTGCTTCCAGCGTTTCAGGTGTCGCCCATTCCGTTAAATAAGCACATAAACCTGTATCAAGAAAATATAATTTTGGCGCCTTGATCAAGCGTGATGTCACATTATTATGATAAGGTTCAAGCAAATAAATAATGCCTGATGCTTCAAGAGCAGATAGCCAATGCTTTGCAGATGTTGGACTAATACCTGTATCACGTGCCATATCAGATAAATTTAATAATTGTCCTGTACGTGCCGCTGCTGCGCGTAAAAATTTTAGAAATGCGTGATTATCGCCAATATTTGCCAAATCACGAATATCGCGCTGTAAGTAAGTTTGCAAATATGATCCATAAAATAAATCACGATCGACATGCGATACACACATCGCAGGAAATGATCCTAGCCATATTCTGCGATAAATATGATGCAGTGATAGCGAAGGTGATACTTTTCCTCTTTCATTCAACACTTCCATTGTTGGCAAAAAAGGTTGCGCAGCTTTAGCATGCTTTTCCTGTTCTTTTTGCGAGAGACCCAACAAATTAACAATACCAACTCTGCCAGCCAATGATTCTGATACGCCTTTCATTAATTGAAATTGCTGCGAACCTGTCAGCCAAAATGATCCGGCCTGATGCGTTTGATCAACCTGCATTTTGATGTAGGGTAAAAGTTGAGGCGCATATTGAATTTCATCTATCAACAATGGTGGCGGAAACCGTTGCAAAAAAAGCTCAGGTTCCTCTCTGGCAAGTTGCGCAATCGCTGGATCATCGAGTGTAATATAGGTTCGCGAATCCTTACTGAGATGATTCAGGATTGTAGTCTTGCCAACCTGTCTGGGACCTATGACCAACAAGACAGGAAATTGTTTATCTATTTGTTTTAAATAAGATTCCAAGGTTCGATCAAAATACATGTTATCGTCCAATTTAAACTTTAACTTTAAATTGGACGATAATGGATGTCAACTGCTGGCACTAATGCGGCACCTAGTATTGACTAAATACAAAACACAAGTATGATTGTTGTCTACAATTTATCGTCTTGGACATTTTAAGCATGAAATCTTCCTATATTTTCCGAATTCTTGCGATTTTTTTGGCTATGTTAATTTTTTCGCATTTTGCCTATTCGCATTCTTCGACTCAACGAAATTACATTCACTACGATGCAAAAAATCTGGATGATCTATGGAAAGATTATTTTGCTACAAAAAATTCTAATGATTTATTAAAAATGATTAAGTTTATTAACAATAATAATGATTTTATTTTGTTTGCCAGTTATGAAATGGTTAATCGTAAAGTTCTGAATGATATAGCTCAAGCTGCAAATAAAAAGCCACCCTTCACATTTGATGATATCTTCAATTCAATAGATAAAAGATATCCGAAAAATAAAAATGAAATAAAAGCACATGTAATGACGGTAGCAGCAGCAATCTGGTCAATGCAATCGAATCAAAAACAATATCCGCAAGTAAATCAAGCTGTGAAAAAAATAATGCAACAACATCCCGAACTAGATTACTGGAAACGAATTCATCGATTTTTAAAAAGTTAAATATGAAAACAGATAGCCTAAAAATTGAATTCCTATTTACTCAAAATCATTAGCTTCGCGGGGAGAAAAAAATGAGATTTTTACTTAATGTTTTGACGCTGAGAAAAGATGGTGATTGTGTTGAAATTCACGCTGATACCAATGGACTGAAACTTCTGCGAGATAGCATTAATAGCATGCTAGAAAAACTTGATAATGGCTCTGAGCAAGAACACGAACATTATTTTATCGAATCATGGGGAGGAGAAGGTCTTTCTAATGCCAGGACAAAATTTAAGGATAATAGAGAAATGAACTTGGCTTGCAGCCTAAAGATAACGGTCTGGAACTCCGAGATAGTAAATCAATATTTTGACAATTTACGCGAGAGTTAATTTAACAATAATTGAGTTTTCATTACCTCTACAACTTAACTATTCAATGATAAAAAATTGCAGGGTTAACTTAACCTGTATAAACTGAAGTGTTTTTTCGTGGGTATTTTTATAATTCCTGTACCATATTATCTGGAGATCAAAATGAGGGTTAATCTATTCAGCTTTGTCGATTTATATTCGCGCGCCTTGACGACTGCATCACATCTTCTGAAGAAAGGCATGGAGTATGCAGCTGCGAATAATATAAGTGAGCGCGACATGCTCAACTGGCGCCTGATCGATGATATGCAACCACTGTGCTTTCAGATCATGGTAGTTTGTAATTTTGCACAACAATGGCCTGCGCGAATAGCAGGTATCACCATACCATCCGATATCACAGACACCCTGACAGTAGCGGAATTCCATGCATCGCTATCAGCTGCCAAGGAATTTTTGCATACATTGCAGCCCGAACAATTTGTCGGAAGAGACGATGTACCAGTGAAGTTTGCTATTGGAGATGGCACAATGCAACCAACCTTGCCTGCCGGTCAATGGTTGACAGTGTTCGCGACGACAAACATCTATTTCCATCTTTCAACAGCATATGGAATTCTGCGAGCCAAGGGTGTTCCAATCGGCAAAGTCGATTTGTTTGCCAGCGGACTTTGACGTGGCTACAGTCAAATATTGTGTACGCGACGCAAATCCCTTTACAAATCCAGAAAATCTTTTAACGCTGCCTTGACATGATCAATCAATCCTTCTGGCAAAATACCTAATTCCTGACGAAAAAGACTATTATCCCAGGCAAGTATTTGGTCTATCAGCAAGTCACTCGCATTATTTAACCCCGCAATGCCTTGTGGAATTCTCACTCTAAGAGGAAATGCATCACCATCTACAATTTTTGAAGTAATAGGAATAACAACTGTACTTTTAAGACCACCTTCTGCAAATTCTGTTGGTTGCACTACCAGGCAAGGTCTTTGTTTTCCTGGTTTTGTACCAACACGTGGTTCCATATCTACCGTGTATACATACCAACGTTTTGGAAGCATCATTTTGATTTTATCCGGGAATGAGGTTGAAACTCTTTGTTCACTTCGTGACTACCTTCAGCTACCAGGCTAGCTGCGCGCTTCCAGCGCCTTATTCTTTTTACACGCTCGGCTTCTTTTTCCAGCAATAATAATGCCGCCCTGATAACATCAATTTTTTTATGAATTCCCAAGTCTTTTTTTAAATGCTCAATTCTCTGATTGTCCTTGTCCTGGATCATCAATGGAACACTCATGATATCCTCCTATATAAATTAATATAGTTAAATATATATTATAAACTATATAAAAACCATTATTATTCTGTAACCTCTCTTTCTATCCACAGTTTCTGTGGATAAGTCTGTGAGTAAGCTATCGAAAACTGGCTTGAAATACCATGAAACATGATTTTTTGTAAAAAGCGCATTTAATGCACATAAGTCAGTATCTACGAAGAATCAACAACTTAGATAGAATGTATAAGAATAAATCATTGATTGATCCTATCCAGCATGTTTCTGTCAGACTTTTCGCACATTGCCTCAGCAAATGGACATGCCTGTGCATAAAGTTGGTTATATTTTCCAGAGGGGTGTCATTTTGAGGACAGTGTTACACCAGAAACATTCCTGATTTCCTGCTGATAAAATGCCCGCAACTCGCCAAGCATCAATTGTGCAGGCGATTGCTGCGCAAACTGACTCGAAAGATCAGTCGTCCATTGACCGCTATTCAGGTTAATCAGAATGGGCAAGCGATAATCCTGATCCTGCGGGTAGAGCGCAAGCATCCACTCACCATAAATATCTGCATATTGTTTGCTGCCTAAAACTACACCTGAAAGCTCCTCACGCATGGTGACCCGCGTGGTTTTCTGATCGATCTGGAACATGACCACACTCTCGCGCACTGCATCCAGCAATTTGGGATAAACCGTACGAATGGCAGCAGGTGTGTAATCGCTTTCCATAAAAATATGGCGGGCAGGATAGGTTTTTGCACGCTGTTCAATCACAGGGCGCAATGATACACCACTGGATGCGGGTGCTGGCAATCGCAGAAAATCCAGCACGGTCGGTTTGATATCGAGCAAGGTAACCACTCCTGCGATATTTCCGGTATAGCTCTTCCCTACTCCGTAGGTCCTAAATGCAAGCACAGCATGATATTGCGGCAAACCAAGCACATCGGTTCCATGTCCTGCGGATTGATTAAAATCTTCCTCGTCGAGACTGGGCGGATAAAATTGTGGGACTTTTTTATTCGCAGGCAAATACAAATCCTTCTCCGTTATCCTGTCACCATTCCATTCGAGCGCTTCACCATGATCAGATAAAAGCACAACAACCGCATGCTCCAGTAATTGGGAATCTTTCAGCAAAGTAAAAAAATCCTGCAATTGCTTATCAAACCGCACGATGCTCGCCACATAACGTTCCTGCATGGTCAAATTCGAACCTGCATAATCAGCCCACATATAAGGCAGATGCGGCAAACAAAAATGCACAGCTAACAATAATGGCCGATCATGAGATTGTTGCAGCACAGGTTTCAATAATTGCAAAAACGTATCTGGATAATATGTAAAATAAACAGCACGACTGGCGTAACTATGCGGAAATAATTTTTTGCCAATCACAGTGTTCACTAATAAATTCGACATCGGAAAATCATTAAACGTACCAATTAAAAAATCATTCAATCCCATGGGTGGCGAAATAATTTTATCGAAACCAAAATTTTTATCTATATTGCTGAATCGCGTTTCATCAGTAGCATAAATTGTTTCATAACCTTCACGCTGCAAAATAGCAGATAAAGTGCTATCAAGACGCGCATGACTTTGATCAGATAAATCGGAACGAATACCTACTTCACGCGGATATTGGCCAGTCAGAATACTGGTCCAGGCAGGAAAAGTTCTGGCAAGTGGCGTAACCGCTTCTGCAAATACAGTCGATTTTTCCAGTATGGAATCAATAAATGGTGTCGATATATCGCTGCCTGAATAACTCAGGATATCCGGTCGTACGGAATCCATGCCAATTAAAATAATATTGGGACGTGATGCAGAAGCGGTGAAATGATTTTTATTCTCAGATTGAGAAAATAAAAATAAGGGAACCAATGCCATTAGAACCAATGACAGCATATAAAATAAATAGCGATAAAATAAATCCATGATGGCTATCATCACCAGAATTGCCAGTATCGTTACACTAACAAGCAGGGTCCAGTTAGCAATCACTGGATGAATAAAAATATAAGATGTCATCTCTGCAAATCTGGAGTTGGGAAAATAATATAGATTTGCAGTCAAAATGGCTGTAATGGAGAGAACCCAGATAGCAATCGTATAACCTAATCTGCGCTGCGGCAAAACTTGCAATAGATTAAAAAAAGATTTAATGATCATCCACAACGCAAGACAAAAAGCAATATGAATGGCAAATTGCACACAGATAAAATAAATAATTCCAGGAAGAATGGCATAAGGAATAGATAAAGTTTTTGCGACAGAAAAATAATCCAGAATAAATGCACGATTGCATTGCAGATAATAGCTGAACTCCACCAGCATAAAAAAAGCTGTCAGCAAGCAAAGGTTAAATAATGTTTCATCACGTGCTGGTTTGATTCGCGTTTGCATGGCAAGGTTATTGAGCTTTGCTAATACTTTGCTCAACCTGATAATTCTTCATTGGTAAAATCATCAACTGCGATAATTTTTTTGCGTGCTTCTTCTGCTTGCATGTAAATAGCCAATTCATCTGCAGTGATGATGCCTTTTTCAAGAGCAGATTGAGCTTGCTCTGTCAGTGTGTAGCCTGTTACTCCGCCATCTTTTTTTGCAAGGCGTATGTTTTTTTCAATCGGTTCTGAAGCGATGCATTTTATCAGCGCATCCTGCATGTTTGCCAGTAAATTGTTTGGTTGATCTGTCAAATAAGCACCTGCAGCCAATCTTTCGCGTGTCGCAGTCGGTGATATCAGTAATTGCGCTACTTTATGACTAATGGCATCACGCGGTTTGGAAAAACGTTCGCCTAATGGAAAAATCAGGAATTTCAATATCCATGCAAGCGGCCGATTTGGAAAATTTTCGATGATGTCATGAAAACTCTCCTGAATCTCAAATAAACAAAATAAGCTGGCATAACGTACCAGTGGCAAATCATCTACATTGGAACCCTGATCACGATAAAATTTTAATACCGATGAAAGTAAATACAGATAACTGACAATATCACCCAATCGCGCAGAAATCGTTTCCTTGCGTTTTAAGCTGCCCCCAAATACCAGCATGCAAACATCAGCAATGAAGGCAAATGCAGAACTAAAACGTGTCGCTTGCTGATAATAACGTTTCATCTTGCCTCTTGGTACTTGCACAATGAAACTGCTGGTTAATCCCAAAATCAAACTGCGCACAGCATTACTCATCGCAAATGCAATATGTTTCATAATCACATTATCAAATGTAATGAGCGCTTCACGCGCATCAGCTAACTTTGCTGCTTCCATTTCACTTAATACATAAGGATGACAACGAATGACGCCTTGCCCAAAGATAATCATGTTGCGTGTCAGGATATTTGCTCCTTCAACAGTAATGGCAATCGGTGCCGCTTCATATCCTCTGCCCAGATAATTTTTGGGCCCCAGACAAATTCCCTTGCCACCATGAATATCCATGCCATCACAAGCAAGTTTTCTGCCTAATTCTGTCGTATGATATTTGACGATTGCTGATGCAACAGATGGTTTTTCTCCGCAATCAATTGCAGCCGTTGCAAAGGTACGCACTGCATCCATGATGTAGGTATAAACAGCAATGCGCGCCAATGGTTCTTCCACCCCTTCAAATTTTCCGATGGGCATATTGAATTGTTTGCGTATACGCGCATAAGCACCTGTCATATACGACAATACTTTTCCGCCAGCAACAGCACTGGCTGGCAAGGATATCGCACGTCCAGCAGCGAGGCATTCCATTAACATTTTCCAGCCTTTACCAGCTTTTTCTGGGCCACCAATAATCCAGTCAATGGGAATAAAAATATTTTTTCCACGAATAGGACCATTTTGAAATGCAGTATTTAATGGAAAATGACGACGTCCAATTTTGATTCCTTTGGTATTACGTGGAATTAATGCGCAAGTGATACCGATATCTTCTTTGCTACCTAGCAAGTGATCAGGATCATAGAGTTTAAATGCGAGTCCAATGACCGTTGCAATTGGCGCCAGTGTGATATAACGCTTATCGAAAGTGAGTCGTACACCTAATGTATTTTGACCTTCAAATTCTTCATAACAAATAATGCCATGATCTGTCATTGAACCTGCATCAGAACCTGCAACTGGAGAAGTTAATGCAAAACATGGCACATCTTCACCTTTGGCAAGACGCGGCAAATAATATTTTTTTTGCTCGCTTGTACCATAATGTAATAACAATTCTGCAGGGCCCAATGAATTGGGAACAGCAATGCTCGAACCTGCTGTAATACTCACGCCACCAATTTTTATCAGAATCTGTGAATGCGCATACGCAGAAAATTCCTTGCCGCCATATTCTTTTGGAATAATCAAACCAAAAAAACCTTTGTCCTTTATGTATTGCCACACCGTTTCTGGCAAATCGAGACGATTATGGGTGATATCCCAGTCATGCAACATGCCACATAAAGTTTCCACTTCATTGTCCAGAAACGATTGTTCTTCTTCTGTTAAACGCGCAGGCGCATGCGACAATAATTTATTCCAGTCAGGATTACCGCGAAACAAATCACCTTCCCATGAAACAGTTCCAGCAGAAATTGCTTCACGTTCTGTACGCGACATAGTGGGCATGACATTGCGAAATAAATTTAATAAAGGCGCGCTAATCCATCGGCGTCGCAATGGTTTAAAATTAAGAGGAATGAAAATAATTAAAAAAACAATCCAGCTAATGAGAAGAAAAATACTGTGTGGGTCAAAACAAGTAGCAAGAATTAATAACAATGCATAACTGATCGTCCAGATAATCAGTGAAGCACGATGATAGGCAAGAATACAAAATACCAGCAAAAAAATAATGCACCCTATCCCTACCATCGTCTTTTCCCTGACTTAGTGTGAAGTTTTGTTAGCCATGACTCCAAACAACAAATACGCCATCGATATTAAAAAGTAAACATAGACAGGAATGTTAACAGGAATAAATATCATCACCAGAAAAAACACGATCGTGGGTGTAAGCGCAACCAGTGCGATCGGGAGTATGTGCATATAAGAAAGCTTAGTTCCTGAAATCCATGCGAAAAATTTACCGATGATGCTGTAAAGCATGGCTTGCAAAATGCGGTAAATATAATGCAACGCCAGCATGGGAATAAAAAATAACAGCCAGACAAAACCGAGATATTTCATGATGGCTTGACTGACGACAGGTGGATCAAACGTTCCATTTAATTTTGCTGGAATAGAAAATGTTCGCGTTTCATCTTTTTTTGCCATGATCACGCTGGAACCAGTAATCAGCAGTGAAACATTTTCTTCCTGCGGTGTTTTGAATTGACCTGATGTATCAATGACAGCAATCCGCTTATCCGAATCCGGTTCAGTAATATAATAAGGATGATTTTCCGGCGTGCTGATTTTACCTTGCGCTATATTCATGACAGGAATTTGCGGAACAATTTTATCACTGAATACATCATAGCCTTCACGCACAGCATGCTGGGCAATCAGTGAAAATGCGAGAGTGATAATTGCGAGCAATAAAAACAAATAAACAAAAGCTTTTCCACCCCAATTTAACGCCACATCACGATACAATCTGGCAGAATAAAAAGACATGGGTACCGCCTGAAGCATATTATATTGCTGCATTTGATGATCTCCCTATTCGTTAACAGCATATATCCCTGGTACATTACGCAAATACTCATTGTAATCCAGCCCAAATCCAAACAAGTATTTGTCTTCCGTTTCCACACCGACAAAATCCGGTTCAAAATTAACGCCAGCTTCGCGTTTGCGTTTTTTGCTAACCATAACGGCAGTATGAACATCCTTGCATTTTGCCTGCCTGCAATAATCGATAATGGCAGCCAATGTCAAACCGCCATCCATAATATCATCAATTACCAGAATAGTGCGATCGTTCAGACTTTGACGCGGCTCTACCAGCCAATGCAAATCCCCACCACGATTGGTACCGCGATAACGCGTCACATGCAAGTAACCCAGTTCCAGTGGAAAATGCAGACGCGTGATTAGATGTCCAGCAGGAACCATCGCGCCTGACATGACGCAAAGGATAATTGGATTCGTATTTTGCAACCGTTCAGTAATTTCATTAGCCATTCTGTCTAATGCTTCATTGATTTCAGAAGCACTGTAAAGACATTCCGCATTCTTTAATACATCATTAATTTTTTGTATGTCTTGCATATTATTTTTTTCCAGAATCAAGTTTATGAAGTAAATTATGAGTTTTTAGCCAGCGTGGATTTTGCTGATAAGCCAGCTCACCATTATGCCGAGCGCACATCACATCCATTTTTCCCTGCTCAATCAGCAAATCATCGGGATTTAAATTATCCAGCACAGAAATTACGGCTTCCCGATTATTGCAAAGCAGAACAAAATCACATCCCGCCTCTTTTGCCGTTTTTACCCTGTCAGCAAAATGAGGAGAAATATTTGCACCTTCCATATTCAGATCATCACTGAGGATAACACCATTAAATTTCATTTTTTCACGCAAAATATTGGTTAGCCATTGACGCGAATAGCTGACTGGTAAGGAATCTGCGGCAGGAAAGATAATATGCGATGCCATGATGGCTTTTATACCTGCGTTAATTAACCCTGTAAATGGCAATAAATCATCGTCCCGCAATTCTTCCAGTGTTCGCTCATCGACAGGACGTGCGAGGTGTGAATCGAGCTGGATCGAGCCATGACCAGGGAAATGCTTGCCGGTCGATGCCATGCCTGCTTCGTGCATACCGTGGATAAAAGCAGAAGCGAGTTTTGTAACCGTTGCTGGATTGGCATGAAAAGCGCGTTTGCCAATAATACTGCTGATGCCTTTGTTGAGGTCAAGCACAGGCGCAAGGCTAATATCGATACCAATAGACAAAAGCTCGGTCGCCATCAGCCAGCCGCAATCTTTCGCCATATCGCAGGCTAAAGCCTCATCCTGATCAAAATATTCGCCAAATACTGACATGAAAGGCAGTCGTGTGAATTCAGAAATAAAGCGCTGCACACGCCCTCCTTCCTGATCAACCATAATGAGCATGGGCTTTTTTCTCGCAGCACGCATAGCCTGGCATAGTGCTGACATTTGTTGACGGGAGTCATAATTATGCGCAAACAGGATCATGCCGCCGATCATGGGATGTTGCAGTATTTCCTTGTCTTCCGGTGAAAGATGATGGCCGGATACATCAATAACCAACGAACCAATCTTGTCGCTCATGGTATAACCCCAGTGAGAATGTTCGGGCGATTATAATGTTGTTTGCAGAGTTCATCTAGCTTGATAACATATGCGGCTCGCAACACATGACAGGCATTATTATGACCAACCTCACTGAACTAAAAACCATACGCGACTATATTCGTCTTGCAACCACACGTTTCAATGCTGCCAACCTGTACTACGGTCATGGAACTGACAATGCCTGGGATGAAGCCATCGCGCTCGTTTTGCACACGCTGCATTTGCCGCACGATGTGAGTGGTGTTGTTTTGGATGCCAATTTACTGGATGAAGAAAAAAAACAATTGAACGAATTAATAAAACAACGTATCGAAAAAAATATCCCCGTTCCTTATCTCACACACCAGGCATTTTTTTCAGGATTACCATATTACGTCGATGAACGTGTGTTGATTCCACGCTCACCTATTGCTGAATTAATTGAAAATCAGTTCGCACCATGGATTGCTGCAGATGCAGTACACAACATTCTCGATTTATGTACAGGTAGCGGATGTATTGCCATCGCGTGTGCAAAAAATTTTCCTGATGCACAAGTTGATGCCGTTGATATTTCTACCGATGCACTCGCTGTTGCAAAAATTAATGTATTAAGACATGGCGTTGAAGATCAGGTGCAATTAATTGAATCAGATCTTTTTTCTGCTGTACCAAAAAAACAATACGATATTATTGTCAGCAATCCACCTTATGTCAGTACGCAGGAAATGTTTGATTTGCCTTCTGAATATCAACACGAGCCAGAAATGGCATTAGCTGCTGGCACAGCAGGTCTTGATTTTGCGCTGCGCATTTTGCGTGAAGCGCATAAATATTTGCAACCAGATGGAATTCTAATTGTTGAAGTTGGCAATAGTGAGCATGCTCTGGCTGAACAATTTCCGCAGATTCCATTCACCTGGCTTGAATTCGAACGCGGCGGTGGCGGTGTGTTTATGCTGACAGCAGAGCAGTTAGGAGAGCTGTGATATTACCTTATTAATTAATTCTGATTTTTTACTGCAATAAAATTTATCTTTCAGAATATCGATATGCATTTCAATTGTACGTTTGGATAAACCCATCATCGTTCCAATATCGCGCGCGGAATAGCCACGTATTACATAATACAAACATTGTTGCTGACGTTTGGTTAATGTGGGATTTTCCGACCGACTGAATAGACGATTATCCATTGAATCAATTAACCACTCCTTATGTTTTCGTGATTGTTGCGAAGTAATATCGACAGACAATCCAAACAAGCCAATCAATTGTTGATTCGCATCATATAGTGGAACTTTTTTACTGATGTAATTGTATGCCTTACCAGCGACTATCGCACTTTCAAAATAAATAAATTCTTTTTGTTTCGCCATTACCTTGAGATCGTTATCAGCAATTTCTGCATAATCAGGAGTAAAAGCCGACAACACTCGACTCATATCTTTGCCAATGATATCTGAATATTGCAAACCAAGGCTTTTCAATTGCATGGCATTACAACCACGATAAATATTATCGAGATCATGCCAGTAAACATTGGCAGGCAAGGCTGAGAGGATTTCAATATTATTCATATGTATAAATTTCGGCATGAAACACTGCCCGCAGTTTAAATAAAGTTTAAGCAGCATGTCAACCATACCGTAAATTCTACGGTATTAATTCAACGCTACTTTCAGCTACATTTGCGAAAAATCCAGCCACAAGAAACAAACGAGAGTGACATGCAAAACAGAGATGGCAATGAACTGGGATATATAAAATCTAATTTGTTAACGCAAAAAAATATTCCTTCAGATGAAAAAAAACAAATTGAGAATGCACAGACACCTGGCGAGATCGCCATTGTTTTATTTCGCAATGGTTTATTTGCCATGTATAACCGCTGGAATGATCATATGACCAAAAATGGTCTTATGGCTACTGCAGAAGAGATGAATAATATTCGCGAAGATGACAATACCAATGGATGGTACTGGTTGCTAAAAAATGATAAAGGCATAAAAATTTTTGATAAATACGTCGCACTGGATATTACCCCTGACAATACCTTTTTTCTGCGCTCTTTTACTGTAGATAATAAAACCATGCTTTATCATTTATTGAGAAGTGAGCAGGGAATTTCAGTCGTCAGAAATTATTTTATTCCACATAATCGGATACCTTCTGGGCTCGATTTAACAATGCCTCCAGATGAAACAATAAATATATGGCAACAAATGTTGCTTGCCCCTCATGGACATGAAGTGTTTTATTATCTTTTGCAAATCGGTTACAAACCAACGCGTGCAGATATAACTTTTATTCATTCACGATTAAAACAGGATATTTGGGCTATTATTTTGCATAATCAGAAAATTTTTTATTTATTACAGGAATTATTAAATTGCGGTGTCTATCCAGATTTCATTCGACTATATATTTCAACATCAGGTTTTGAAAAAAGCATGCTGGAAGCACTGAACTCTTCCAAAAAATATTATGAGGCGATGACTAGTAATGCTGGAGTTGAAAGTACCAGAAAGTTACTTGATAACACGCTTGACAGACTGAATATCATTATCAAGGCAGCAAAAGAATTAAAGTTGCAATACAATATTGAACCTGAATCTGAATTTGGTTCATTGCTGATTCAGGATTATATTGCAAACAACAGGAATTATCGCAATTTCCTGTATTTTTTATATCAGATGACTTGTTACGAACCAGTTGCTAATTTACCGCTGAAAATTATTTTTAGAATCGCCATCAAAATGCAGCTTGCACTCAATTTTCATGATATTCAACAATTGATGGCTGATAATAAACGCTGGTCATTCGCAGGCTTTCATACTATGGAATCCTTGCGTGATTACGCTCAGGATAAATTTAAAATATACACACATTGCGATCGCGCCCTGACTTTTTATGATTCACTGCGCACCAAAGGAAATCCGCGTCAACAAATACTGGCTCAATGGTTAATGTCACGTGAGGCAGGACTTACTTTCAAGACAGACAATATTCCCGTGGAACAAACAGATTCATCGTTTATAAATAACTCCATGCTTGGTGGTGAAGATTTGCAAAAATATCTTACGCCGTACTCTCATAAACTAAGTAATGATAAAAATCCATTCGATACTTTTAATCTTATTCTCAATGAAAGCCTCAGACTGCTGGATCTTATCAAATTTAATCCAGATTATGATACTAGTCGCCGAATGATTCTGCATTTGTCAAAAAAGAGAGGTGAATTACAAAACTTATTTTTGACCGATGAAAAAAAAATGACATTACTACAACGTATTATCGGCATACTAAAAGAATACTCTACCGACAGGCAAACGATACCTGCTGTTCTTGAATATCTTTTACATTTACCTATTCTCCATCCCCGCACAAATAAAATAGATGCATTTGGCAATTATCTGGAACTGAATGAAGAGATTAAATTAAAAAATGTCATCAATCCCGTCTATTCAGGCAGTAATGTAAATTATATACATGAGATATTTAATAATTTTATAGCTCACTATCGCAGTGAATTTGGCCAATGGCATTTCACCTATCCGCCAAATAATGATGGTGAAATTATTACGACTCAGCTTCGCGCCTGGCAAGAAGATCTGATGAATTCGAGAGGTGATCGCCATACAACTTTTCTTGATTTTATTCGAGCAAATACAATCACCATTCACGGAAAAAAAGCAATAAATTGCAATGTCGTGTTACGCTGTTCAATCAACGATATCAGTTCATTAAAGCAAACATGTCTTATTCGTACCACGGAAGATAATGCGATTTATTTTTATAGTAACTATCATCACAGTAAACCAATTCATATTTTCCTTGATAAAAATATAATTAAATTATTCGATGATCTTATAAAAAATGATAGCAAACCTCGCCCTCTGAATGATCTGGAGTTCATGAAAATATATCATGATATCAGCATGGACATTGCTTATCTGATATATGAAGCAAATATTTTTGATTTATGTCATAAACTAAATGATACAGAAAACAAAAACCTCTATACCCATTGGTTACGCGCAAATGGTGGCCAAAAAATAGGTGGTTTTTTGGCTGACAGTATTGCTGAAAAGCATTTTGGTGAACATGCAACGATTGGCAGAACTACTTCCAAATCTCAAAACTGGACGATTAAAAATGACAAATTAGTTTGCGAATATAGCGCGTCATTTAATACACTGATTAGCAATCCTGATGGATTGTCGTATTGCAAGCCGAAAAATAATGATTTTGCTGAATTACACACGGATCAAAAGGATTCGGAGCTGGAAACAATTTTGCAAGTTGATGCAGAAATTGAATTGACTATAACAAATGATGGTACGTGGTCATGTGTAAAACCACGATTGATCAGGTACGAAGTCAGTTCATCCGCTGCGTTTACAGATACGTTTAAACCATTATTTATTTCGCCGATGAATAATATTGATAATTTACTCGAATTGTCAGGACAGACCAAAACAAACCTGAAAAATTTGATGACATTCTGATTAGAATAATTTTTTTCCCGTTTGTGGCTTGGTGATATCGCCTTCCAGAGCAGAAAGATGATAGCCATTTTGGGCTGCAATATACTTCGCGGTAATACCAAACTTATCGGCTTTTTCAAGATCCGCTCCGGCATTTTTTAATGCAAGCAGGGTTTCGTTAAATCCCTTTGCTGCTGCGAAAATGGCAGCTGTGGTTCCATTCTTATTCGTCGCATCAACATCACAACCTGCTTTTGCCAGCAGGGTAATAGATTTTATACAATTATTTTTAGCTGCTATCATTACAGGCGTTAAACCAAATGTATCAGTCTTTCTAATATTTACACCTGCATTAAGCAAAGCCTGAATACAATCAATCTGATTATTTTCCGCTGCATACATAAGCGGCGTCATGCCAAATGAGTCAGATTCATCAAGATCAATATTTTTATTCGCTAATTCATTCAGTCTTTCAACATCACCGTATTTTGCTGCATCAAATGCGCTGGAATGCTGACGTATTTCATTTAAGATAATTTTTTGATTGCTGCTATGTCGTTTGCAAGCTTCGAGATAATCATCAACTGCATTGCTCAAGTTCCTGAATGTCATTTTCTTGTCATTTTCTACCCTGTTCAAATATTCCTTAATCATAAAATTAGCCATTTCATCATCAACACCGCGCTCGATGATGATTCGTTTCATTTCATGTGGTTTATATTTAGGTAAAGTACAAGTGAGGAAACGTCTTGCCAATGCATCTGTCATCGCATATCGGCCGCCTTGCTCAACAGGATTTTGCGTGCCAATTATTTTAAAACCAGCTTTTGGTATTAGCTCATCCTTGTTTTTGGATGCTGAGATCAAATTCAGGAAACGCTCCATCATGGGTGTACTATTGATTTCATCAATTACAACGATCGCACCTTCCTTGTATGCCTGTAATAAAAGTTTGATTTTTTCATCATATGGCATACTCGCAGGCATTGAGTAAAATATTTTTTCTTTCTGTGTAGCATGAGTTGCTTCCTGATACCCATTAGCGATCAAGTTCGCTATAACCAGTTTACTTTTTCCCTCACCTGAATCACCTTCTATTATCATCCCCAGTGATCCAGCGAATTGCTGCGAGTTATTAGCATAATTACGCTGATATTCGCTTACTTTTAATAAATCAGAAATCTGCTGATATAACAAATAACGAGATTCCGTCAAAATAAAATCATCAGGTTTATTTTGAGGGAAGACATTAATTTGTTTATGACCAAATTTTTCCTCGAATTCCGTCTGATATTTGGCAGGAACCAGGGATTTTGCAACATGATAAGCATAATGGCCAGGAAGATGACTCATATTCTGAATGACATCCAGATCATAACCATGATGTGTGCGCGCCAGGATAAACATTGCCATCATCTCAAGCTCACGCGGTGAAATGAGTATTTTGTCTGAAGAACGTTCACAGATGTAATAATATACTGATAATAATTCCGCAGAAATTTCTGCTGTCTTTTCTTCAAGCATGGTTCCCTTGAAAATAGGTTTTAAAATTTCCTCATAAATATAAGCCATGGGTAAAGGTTTAAAAATAATAGCATTACCATGCTGGTGGAAAAATTGCGGGAATTCACGGTTCTCACCATAATTCAATGGATTACCAGCAAAAATGACTTTATGATTTTTCGATAATGTTTTGTATTGTCCATTAATCAAAATTCCAGGTGGATCATTGTATAATCCTTCAAACATGCTCCATTGCCGTGACGCCATATTCACTTCATCAATGAATAAAACCTTCAAATCATCTGTGGCATTATCATCCGCCCATATTGCAATGGATTCTTCACCCATATGCAAGTGTGTTTTATCATCAGCCAAATGCTTTTGCACAAAAGTAGTTTTAGCAACACCAGTATGTCCAGTGATATAAGCATAAGGTGAATTTTTTAAAATTGCCTGTACTGATTCCTTACGTTCCTTGATAAAGTCAGCAGATTCTTTTTCTGTATCATGCAAATCGAATGGTTGTAATTGAATATCACCTGATAATCCATGTAAACCCTGCCAGGGATCCTTGTTTTGCAAAACATCAGGATATGCAAGACGAGCTAGCCACTGACTTAAGGTTTCATTTTTAGCATTTCTTAAAACAGCCAACTCGTCCTCGCTTATTGTTTTTTGCAGTTTTTGTTGCAGGATCTTAATTTTCTCATAGAATGTGACATCGTGATATTCGGTTGGCAGAAAATTAAATTGATTCGTCTCATCACTCACTAATACCAGTTGTCCCGGTGAAGATTGTTTCTTCAATAAAACAGGTGCTAATTTATCAATTAATTCTGGAGAAAATTTACCTTTTAAAATAATATTCTCATTATTCGCTAATGCTTGCTTCAGAACACAATCAGTCTCTGTGAACTCAAAGTGCGGAACATTTTCATCAAACCTGGCATCAAGATTTACTATCAAATCATTGTCACTGCATTCCGTGATATCTATTATTTTCCAGTCGCGCTCAGTTGCTGTGATCATATTTACAGTCACATCTGCATCGCTACTGCGGATGACAATGGCAGAACTGGATTCTAACTTTTTCCAGACAAGTGGTTCAGCTGGCGGTGCAACTGACCAGGAAGGATTTAGTTCCTTTGGCAAATCCACACCTGGAGTGCAATAACAATCAAGCTTAACATTATATTTACTGCATTCAATGAGTAATTCAGCCCATTGATCCTCAGTTAATTCGCGTGTCAAATTCAATGATAAGCTTTTATTCTTGTGAGTTTTTATCAAACCATTGAGTGTATCAAGCTGTTTTGATTCATTGTCGCATTGATAATGATAATAATAATCTTGCAGCATTCCTGGATTTAGATTGTATAAATTATCTGTTTTAACTCCATGGGAAAATTTTGCATACTGACGCAAACGTTCCCAGTTATATCCTTCGCTTTTGATAAATTTGATTTTGTCGAGAGGATATTTTTTTCCCAAGACAGGAAAATATCCCAATGTCCTCGCCTCTTCCCAGAAGTATTGAAATGATGGGTCTTCCCAGAGTCCATTTTGAATTTCAACTGGAACTCGGCGCTTGATAGCAGATTGCAAAACTTTCGCAAGTTTGCCTTCCCTAAAATATAATTTATCTTTTTTTATTATCCATTGGCCTAACAGTTTTTCTCGCCAGTTATCTCCATGACATAAATTAATTTTTTTTGCTTTTGTGCTTGTTGCTGTGCTGATATCTGGAAGGACAGGCATAAGATCTGTCTGTGTAAAAGGGCAAACATCCATAGCATCTGGAAATCGCGAAGTTAAATCATTTCCTTCATAACTATCTGACTTTTTCCGATCTATAAGCGCTACAATAGTGGCGAATTCCGGGACTGAAATACCATCGGCTTTTCTTATATCATCAAACATGGAATTAAAATGAATAATGTCATCAGAGGAAAAATTATCATAATTAATAATAATGAGCGGTGGATTATCCTTATAATAATTTTGCATTAAAAAATCATAAAAAGCACCAGATGGTCTTTTGACAAGCTTACCTGTGTTGTCACTATTCCGCTTGATGGAAGCAGCCTGACAAGTTAAATCATCTGGGCTATTCACATAAAAGCATGGCCTATTAATACTCATGCAATATTTTTGTAATTTTAAATTCATTGCAGTAACAGCTTCAGAGGATGCAAGTTTAATCAGACATTTTTTTCTTACACCGCTTGCCAGTGATTGACAGTAACCCTGTGGATCGTAATGATTGAAGGATTGCTCACTACTGCCTTGTAATTTATTTACAAATGTCTCTCTCAATTCCTTGTGCGATGCGAAATTGCTAACTGCATTGATGATATCCAATAATTCAGGATCCGCATTTTGAAAGCCTTTAGCTTTAATCAGGATCTCAGCAACCGCCAACTTTTCCATGCCTGAAATAGTAGCGATACTTTTCGCTAATTGTTCGCCATAAGATGATGGATAGCACGCCTTAAATTGTGATAACAGGTTTATGGTAAAAGCCTGGATACGCGGATTAGCACTTTGCAGTCCATATATCCAGGCTGGCTCACCACTCGTTGACCTTAGTAATATTCCATGTAATTCGTTTGCGTCGAATGCAATATTACCAGAAAATAACTTAAGTATTTCATCTGAATTATTACAGCTCACGAGCGACAATAAGCCACCTTCAGCAATAAAATGATTGATGCTATTAATGATTGGTTTGAAATCATGTCGAGGATTCACCACATCAATCAATGATCCAATCGAATCTTCAAGAATGGTTGCAAGTTCATTGCTTGAACATTTAATAATTCCTGAATTATTCGAATTATAGTAATGCCATGCTTTATCTTCGATTGAATATTTAACTGCTACTTCATGCCATGGATTTTGTAATATATATGCACCCTGATCATTTGCAAGTAATTCGGCAATTGCATTTCCAGCAAACACTGTTTTCTTGTCTGAAGAAGCACGCACACAATGTTTTCTGAAACCTTTAAGAATTGTTTTAAAATGCTGAGCAAGCGTATTATCAAGCGCTGCTTTCGTACCATTCCATGCTGCTATCGACTCCAGGAATTGATTAAATTCCATCGGCGTCATTTTCAGAAATAATTCAGACAGGACTTTACATATTCCATCCTGTATTTTAGGAATGAATTTACGATCTCGGGATTGTGTAACAATTAAATATTGAGATAATTGTTCAATCACCATGGAATCATCTAATGTTTTTTTGTTACCCTTAAATTTAAATTGAAATTGCTCTGATTCAGGTTGATGTGTAAAAAAACGATCCCGATTGTGCCGGACAGATTTTGCTTCGCGCGTCTCTATTTTTGTATTTCTTTCATCATCGTCCCAACCCCACATGTTGGCATGGTAAATCGCGATTGTATGAGCATAGTTTATTTGATCCATAATCAGTGGAGCAGACAACTTTATAGATTGAGAGGCTTCCTGTTGCAAAACCAGCATACTTTCATAAGCTAAATCTTTTTCCTCAAAAAATCCTGTTAGTTCAATAGATTTAATTTCCTTAAGATTACTCCAGGTAATTTTTCTTCCATGTAAAACAAGTTCTTTATTTTTTACTAAATGATCAAGCTGCTTTTCAGTCAGGCATAATGCTGTATATTCATCAATAACAGGTATTTCGGGATATTGTTGCTGGCATTCAAGTGCGATGCGATTGGTTGCTTCAGAAAATTTGCTGTTACGTATTTTTTGTATGGGAGGAATTGAATCTTTCAGAATTTTATTAAGTTGATGCTTTACCAAATCATCTAACACATCGGAAGTATCCAGCTCTGGTATTGCTTCGATTTTTATTTCATTTAACAATACCGACAACCAATGATGGTTGATAATAGCTATTCGATCTTTTGTTATTCCCAAAGTAGCTTCTGCTCTTTTGATAACCTTTTCATCTGGAGCTATGTTAGGCTTGGTAATTGTCAATGAGTCTGCAAGAGAATTCCATATTTTCTTCGTATCGATTTTTTCCAGTTTTCCAGACGGGGAATGAGCATGATAAATATGAAATCCTGCTGCATCTAATGCAGATAGAACAAGCCAGATACCTTCACTTTTTTTATTTATAATTCTTTGCTTGATAGCATAATCTGACAACACTAATACTTTTTTATTTTTTTCAACATCAGCTACTGAATTTAATTTTTTAAAAGCGGGTATATTTTTTATTAGTCTTTGAATATTTAATTGGCCAGGAGGCGTGCGCCCGTAAACTTCACGCTCGCGATTTATTTTCCTGTTGTAATAAAACTCTCGGGGATAACCCATAAAAACGCCTCGTTTTTCAATATTTTATTATATTAATATTATACTTGATGAATGAATGTGGAGATATTTGTGCTTACAAGTATAGCAAATAATTGGATATTTATTGTTTTATAACAATCCGCAATGCATGTATTTTATCCGGCATCATATCTTCAAACAGCGCATAAATGCGTCTGTGCGCATCGACTCGTTTCAGGTCAACAAGACATTCTGCTGATATCACAATCGCAAAATGTCTTCCACCACCCTGATGACCAGCATGACCGACATGCTTATCACTCTCATCTATCACTTCCAGATGCGTCGGTGCAAACGCTTGTTGCAAACGTTCACGAATGAGTGCAGCGCGTTGCAGTGACATTATTCCTTCGACTCCCCCTCAATCAGAAAGCGCGATAAATAAAGCGCCTGGATGATGCTGAATACAAGGAAGGATATGGTGATGCCATAAAATTTGAAATTAACCCAGACGTCATCGTTATAGGTATAGGCAATATATAAATTGACTGCACCCATGACGCTGAAAAATAACGCCCAGAAAAAATTAACATATTTCCATACACTCTGCGGTACCTGTCCACGCGCTTCCAGCATGCTTTCCATCATGCGCTGCATCAGAGGTTTTTTTGTAAAAAATTGTGTGATTAATAATACGACTGCAAATATCCAGAAAATGATAGTCGGTTTCCATTTCACAAAAATAGGATCATGAAAATATAATGTCATGCCACCAAATATCATGAATATTGCGAGTGTAATACCCTGCTTCTTGTCCCACTTGCGCTGGAAAATACGCGTGATCAATAGCTGAATGAATGTGGCGATAATACCAACGAGTGTCGCTGCATATATGCCATAAATTTTAAATGTCAAAAAAAATAAGAAAACTGGAAGAATTTCAAAAAGTAATTGCATGTTTTTTCCTCTTACAATAGTTCAAAGCGTTGCGTTATGCGGCGGACTGTCATGCAAAGCAAGATCATCATCCTGCTCAATTTTACGAAAGCGTGCGAGATAGGTATAAGTCACCGGCACCACAATCAATGAAAAAAATGTGCCAAACAACAATCCACCTGTAATCACCAAACCAATTTGCTGCCGGCTCTCAGCACCAGGCCCGGTCGCAAATGCCAACGGTAATGCTCCCAATATCATCGCAGCCGTTGTCATTAATATCGGACGCAAGCGCAATGCACACGATTCAATGACAGCTTCTTCTATCGATTTTCCAGCTTGCCGCAAGCGATTCGCAAAATCAGTAATCAGAATACCGTGTTTGGAAATAAGCCCAACCAAAGTAATCAAACCAATATTGCTATAAATATTCAGACTGCCGCCAAATAATTTCAATGTGATCAACGCACCAACCATCGCAAATGGCACAGTAAATAAAATGATGAGTGGATCAGTGAAACTTTCGAATTGCGCCACTAATACCAGATAAATAAATATCAGCGCCAGCAGAAAAGTGATAACCGTTTTACCACTGGATTCAAGAAAAGTTTTTGCCTGACCTGAAAAACTATATTTCACATCAGCAGGAATATATTCCTTCGCAATTTTTTCCAGGGCAGCAATGGCTTCTGACACTTTGAACTCAGGCGATAAATTCAGGAAAATATCATCGGAACGTAAACGCTCATTATGCTTGAACATTTCTGATGTTGCGGTTTCACTGACGCTTAACAAACTGGATAAAGGCACCATTTTGCTTTCACTGTTACGCACATATAATTGATGGAAAATTTCTGGATCAGCTAAAGCTTGCCTATTCATTTGCAACCAGATATTGGCTTCATCCATTTTACCAACAATTTTTCCTGCAATTAATGTCGACAAGGTATTGGTGATGGATGAAATCGGCACGCGCAAATCTGCAGCTTTATCCCGATCAACATTTACTTCGAATTGTTGCGTATCCCATTTCAATGAATAATCCGCATAAGAAAACATGGGTAATTGTTTAATGGCATCGACGACTTGTTTTGCAGTTTGATGTAGTTTGCGGTAATCACTGGATGTCATTAAGACTATACCGAGATTATCACCATCATCATTTCGAGCAGCTTGCGCGAGCGCTGGTGGTGGTGCCATGACATTCACTCTCACACCTGAAGCCGAAGAAGTTTGTGCAGTTAATTTTTCTATAATTTCATTCATGGTCATTTTGCGTTGATCACGCGGTTTCAATAACAACAATTGAAATGCGCGTGATGGTGACCACATGCCACCCATACTGAAATAAGATTCAATATCAGGAATGTCTGCATATAATTTTTCTATTTGTTTTACATAGGAATCAGTGTACGCAACACTCGCACTGCGAGGTGCTGCAATGGAAACATATAAATGATTCATATCTTCTGCTGGCGCAAGTTCCGAAGCTGTCCACTTATATAAACCGGCACCCAATGCTGCAATCAGTAATAATCCCAGCATCAGCCATTTACGTTTACGAAGAATATAAACCAGTGCGTGCTGATATTTTTCCTGCAGGCGCGCTAATTGACGCTGCTGCCATTCTGCATATTTATTGGTATGACTGACCTTATCCAGTAAACGTGCACACATCATCGGTGATAATGTTAATGCAACAATACCTGAAACAATGACAGCACCAGCCAGGGTAAAAGTGAATTCACGAAATAATACGCCTAATAATCCAGGCGTGAAGGCAATTGGCGCATAAACAGCTGCTAATGTCAGTGTCATCGCAATGATGGGGAAAATAATTTCCTTGCTGCCTTTCAACGCTGCTTGTCGTGCTGTTAAACCACTTTCCATATGGCGACTGATATTTTCCAGCATGACAATCGCATCATCCACCACAAGACCAATTGCAAGAACAAATGCCATCAGTGTGATGGTGTTAATCGAAAAGTGCATGAAATATAAAATGGCAAATGTCGAAACAAGACAAACAGGAATGGTAATAATAGGTATGAGTGTTGCCCGGAAACTGCAAAGAAATAATAAAATAACTATCCAGACAAATAACACCGCTTCAATAAAGGATTCATAAACACTGTGAATGGAAGCGCGAATATAATCCGCCTGATTAAAAACAATATTCGCTTGCATGCCAGCAGGTAAAACTTTTTTTAATGCGGAAAATGTTTTTTGTACTTGTTCTTCAATATTCAATGGATTAGCAGTCGATTGCGGAATGATACCCAATGCAATACCTGGTTTGCCATTAATGCGAAAAACAGAATCATTATCTTCTGTTCCCAATTGTGCTTCGCCAATATCTTTTAATCGCAACACCTGATTTTGCTGATCGCGGATAATCAGGTCGTTAAACTGTTCCGCTGATTTTAATCCAGTATCTGTCACAATACTGTAATAACGATCGATTCCACGAATTTGTCCACCTGGAATGGATGCATTCTGTTCGCGCAATAATTGCGATACTTCATCTGCTGTTACATTGGCTGCTGCCATTTTTGCAGGATCAAGCGTGATGCGCATGGCAGAAACGCGTTTGCCAAAAACTGAAACACTGCCAACACCATCAATGGTTTCAAATGATGGCACGACATATTCCCTGATGTAATCACTTAATTCACGTTCATTACGATGTGAATCATTAAATGAAATATAAAGAATAGGATCGGTATTTGGATTTGCCTTGGCAACAATTGGACTTTCAACATCCTTGGGTAAAATAGCGCGTACACGTTCGATACTGCTTCTGACGTCTTCAACTGCAGTATCCATATTCACACCGAGTTTGAATTGTATGGAAATCTCACTGGTTCCCTGGCGACTTTTGGATGAAATCATTTCCACACTACTGACGCCTGACAAGGAATCTTCTATTACTTTCGTCACATCGCGTTCAATCAAACGCGCATTTGCACCAATATATAGCGTGCGAATGGAAACTTCAGGCGGATTAATATTCGGAATCCAGCGCACCGGAAGATTCATGAAACCAATTACGCCAATAATGCTCATGACCAAACTGATGACAATGGTAAAAGCAGGACGCTTGATACAAAATGCAGGTAAATTCACTATAAATCTCTCGCCTGGATAGAATAGTTAACTTTTTACTTTAACGAGTGCGCCGTTTTTCAATTTTATTTGTCCATCAGTAATGACGGTGTCACCAAAGTTCAAACCTTGTGTGATTTGTACAGCTTCATGGTTACGCTTGCCTGTCAGCACGGAGACTGCATAAGCCTTGCCATCAACAATACGATAAACTTGTTGTCCATCGAGAATCGGCACGAGACTTCTTGCTGGTATCATCATGACTTTTTCATTTACTCCCAGCATATGATTTACATTCACAAACATGCCTGGCGCTAATTCATCAGCATCATTTGACACGGCTGCGTAAATTTCAACTGAACGATTGGTGGCAGAAATTGTCGGTGAAATAAAGGTAACTTTGCCGGTGAATATTTTGCCGGGATAAGTGGAACTGCTGATATGAACTTGCTGTTGCAAATGTAATGCCGGCAAATATTTTTCTGGAACATTATATTCGATACGCAAATGTTTTTTATCTGTCAATGAAACCAGTTTGTCTCCCGTTTTGACATAATCACCAGGACCAACATTACATTTGCCAACAATGCCATCAAACGGTGCCAGCATGCGCATTTTATTCAACATCACCCTGTTTTCTTCTGCAATCGCACGTTTTTCCTTCACATCAGCTTCTGCCTGATCAATTGCCTGCTGGGCAATCGCACCTTGCTTACCTAATAAATGTTTGCGTCTAAAATCATTTTCACTATACGCAAGATGCGCTTTTGCTGATTCATATTTCGCTTTATATACCGCATCATCCAGTTGAATAAGTGCTGTACCCTGTTTTACGAAGGTACCATCAGTGAAATAAACTTCCTTCACGTGACCTGGAAGTTCTGGCGTAATATCGACACTATGCGCTGTCAAGGTACCAATGGCATTGGTGCGTGATGGAAGAGATGATTCTTTCACTTCTACTGCTTGCACATAAATGAGAGATGATGCTGCATTATTATCATGCGCCCGATATTTTGATATTCCCCAGATCACAACAGCAGAAAGAATAATGACAGATATAATCGCTTTTTTCTTTTTCATCACAGCCTCAGTGTTTGGTTTGTGTGAAAATGCTCATGACCGCATCACGATCAAAAACATATTCACGATTACAAAAATCACAGGTAACAACCAATGTTTGCTTGTCATCCAGTTCAGCAAGCGCTTCTTCCTTGCCAAGAATCAAAATTGCTTCTTCACCACGTTTTTGCGAACAGCGACATTTGAATATCACATCCTGTGCTGGAAAAATGCGTACATCTTCTTCAGCATAAAATTCATTTAATATGTCTGGATAACGCGCTGACAATAAATCCTTTGCCGTTAAATGTTGCATGCGCTCTGTAATGCGCTGCCAATCTTCAAGCTGCGCAGTTTCTTCCTGGGAATCTTTTCCAGGAATAATCTGCAATAAAAATCCAGCAGCCGATTTATCATCTACGGCTAACCATATTCTGGTTGCCAACTGCTCGGAATGTTTAAAATAATTTTCCAGCGATTCGGCGAGCGAATTGCCTTGCCATGCAACAATACCCTGATAACGATTACCCGTATCAGAATCCAGCATGATCGCAAGCGTTCCTTCTTGCAGCGCCTGCATCAATTGTTTTTCTGTCAGACTTTTTCCTTCCCACTTTGCGAGTGCACGTAACTGAAAAGTATGATCACATTGCGCGATTAATAATTTTAATTTGCCTTCACCACTAAATTGTACGGTCAGATGACCATCAAATTTAAGAACGGCTCTCAGTAATCCTGCGACGCATAATACTTCACCGAGTAATTTTTTTAATGATGGCGGATAAGCATGTTGCTGGATAATTTCCTGAAATGCTTTATCCAGATGGATATATTCTCCGCGTACTGGCGCTTCTTCGAAAATAAAACGTTGCAAAATATCACTACTATTTTGCTGACTGCTCATTGCTAAACCTCACCCGCGCAAAACCAGCGATTATATAGCAAAAACAGTCGTTTGTGGGTAGATTATATCAATCACCATCCCTGCGGGAGCAGTCATGCCTAAAAAACGGTCTAAAATCAACCAGGAAGACCTCGACAGCTTTCATGCAGCCGTTCAGGGCACAAAACCACTTCACAGCGATAAAATTCATTTACGACCCAAACCTTCACCCAGTAAACGCACCAGCATTCGTCAGGACGCCACTTCCCTGCACTTGCGTGAAGGCACGCTGCAAGACCCCGTGTCTGGCGAAGAATTTATTTCCTTCAAACAGTCAGGAATTTCCAATAAAATCCTTCGCAATTTGCGCAAAGGTCAATATAATGTGGACGCGACGCTTGACCTGCATGGGTTCACTGTGGAAGATGCAAAAGCAATTGTCGATGAGTTTTTACAACACTCTTTGCAACAAGGATATCGTGTTGTACTGATTATTCATGGTAAGGGACATCACAGTAAAATGCCCATACTAAAAAATAAACTAAACCATTGGCTACGTAATTTACATTCTATACTTGCATTTTGTTCTGCTGCCTCAACACATGGTAGTCGTGGTGCAATTTATATCTTATTAAAACGTCATTCGGAGGAGGAGCCTTGAATAAAAAAAACGCGATCATTATTGGTATTTCAGGTGCATCAGGATCAGGAAAAAGTTTACTCGCCAATACCATTGTCAATGAATTAGGTTCTGATCAGGTGGTGGTGATTCATGAAGATTCTTATTACAAGGACCACTCCAACATTCCGTTTGAAGAAAGAGCCAAAGTTAATTACGACCATCCAGATGCTTTTGATCATCAATTATTATTAAACCATTTGCAGCAATTGCAGGAAGGCAAGTCCATACAGATTCCCTTATATAATCATGCATTGCATGCGCGCGAAAAAACCACTCGTCCCATTGGACAGCATGCCATTATTGTGCTCGAAGGCATTATGCTATTTGCTGAACCGACTTTGCGTGATTTGATGGATATTCGCATTTACATGGAAACCGCGCTGGATATTTGCCTCATTCGCCGTTTGAATCGCGATATTCGTGAACGTGGACGCTCAATGGAGTCGGTATTGAAGCAATATGAGGAAACCGTACGTCCGATGTATCTGCAGTTTATTGATCCTTCAAAACGCTATGCCGATCTGATCGTGCCACGCGGTGGCGGCAATCGTATCGCGATTGATATGATCAAGGCAAAAATGCGGGAGTTGCTGGGGAATTTGAAGTAAGAATGTTATGGAGAGCTGTCATCCTGCAACGGAGAGCTGTCATCCTGAGCGCGGCTCTTGCTTTTGCGTGAAGGATCCCTCGATCAATTCATGCATTCTCCATGAGATCCTTCGCACAAAAGCAAGAGCCGCGCTCAGGATGACAGCTCTCCGTTGCAGGTTGACAGCTCTCCGTTAGATGACAGCTCTCCTCAACTCAACCTACATAACCACTACTACTCGCCAACAAACTCATCCGCCGCTCCGTAATATCCGGCAATTCAGCAGATCGTGTAGCTGAATAAGTATTAACATAATCTTCGGTATGCTTATTTTTTGGCTTAAAAAAATTGCAGGAAGAGAAAAAATCACGGTCGCGCAGAGCTGTATAACCAGCACGTCCAACCGTGCTTAAGAGTAACGACAGAAGCATACACCCAGCTATATACTGACCGAATTGATCTTTCTTGACCCCGGCCACGGCACCACCCACACCAGCTACAGCAGTGAGAGCAAGCGCAGCCAATAAAATAATGCCTACAGTTTCATTACATTTCTGATCTTCGTTCTCTCTCAGATTTCTCTGAAGTTCGGGACTTTGCGCAATGGGTGTGGTTTCAGTGTTTGTGTCATTTGTCGTGTATTGTGTCGGCATGATGATGTCTGGTTCGAAATCATTATCATTTTTATTCTCATTATTATTTTTATCGAAAGTATTCGTTGAAAAGCTCATTCTTTTTATCCTCAATTTTATATTTGTTAAGTCATTGTTCGCGGCGATACTAACAACTTTACCCTGATTAGTCACTACTCTTTCAGCTTTCGGTAATTTGCGCTATTATGCTACACTGTAAAATAAATGACTGGAAACACTTATCCAGCTAAGTATTTGTAAAATGAGGAGTTAGTTTCATGTTGCGTTATCTGTTAGCCATCCTGCTTCTCAGTTTTCCTTACGCCAATTCGCGTGCATTGCCGCTTTATCAGGAAGTAAAACAGGCAACAGATGCTTATTTGCAACAACATCGTCAGGATGAAGGCATTACTGCTATCGCCATTCAAATCTACACACCCAAACTTAGCGAAATGAAACCAGTTTTAAGTGGTTACACGGATAACAAAAAATCAAAAAAAATCTCAGCCAATAATCTCTGGCAAATTGGCAGCATTACCAAATCCTTTACTGCTGTCATTATCCTGCAACTCGAAAAGGAATATCCCGGATTTAGCATTGATGATCCTGTCAGCAAGTATCTGCCGCAATATCCTGCATGGGGAAATATCACGCTTAAGCAATTGCTGAATATGACTAGCGGTATAAAGGAATACAGTTATCTTGATGAGTTCTGGCGTGACTTTGCCAACCACCCTCATCGTGGATTTACACCAGCAGAAATCGTGGATTATGTTTATAAACTTCCATCATCCGTTGCCTTTGCACCAGGACAAGGCTGGTTATATTCCAATACCGGTTATTATCTGCTGGGTATGATTATAGAAAAAGTCACTGGACAAACGCTGGAAGAGGAAATGAAGTCACGATTTTTTAATCTTTCAACTTTACGCTTAATGCATTCATATGCGTTTGTGAATGGCTATCCGGATTATATTTATAAACGCATGGTGCATGGTTATATGCATATAACCGATCCTGAACATGATACCCATTTTCCATTGAATACCGATGTCACCTCCTTCCCACTTTCCTGGTCTTATGCGTCGGGAAATATCACCAGTACACCCATGAATGTTTTAATGTGGGTCAAGGCTTTATATACTTCAGCTACTTTATTAACAGCTGAACAACGCCAACAACTACTCACCTGTGTTTCCATGAAGACAGGTCAAGCCGTTGCACCCGGTGAACCACAATGTTTTGGCCTGGGAATTCAGAAACAGTTAGCTCCTGATGTTTATTACACCTATGAAGGCAGCACCATTGGCTATCGGGTATTGTATGTGTTTGATCCTGCAACCCAGATGATTGTAGTGATCGCCCTGAACAGTGCCGATAGCGTCGATCATGTCCCGCAACTCATGAAAAAAGTGATCGATCTTATTAAAAAACATGGGGCAATTTAACCTCCAAAACAATACATAATGTTTATTATTTAGTCATTTTTGACCCTCAAATACCGCTGTTCACCTGCAGATATGTCACAATATAGGCTTATGGTCATAAATATTTATGGATTAAATCAAACGAAGGAGATCTCCCCATGCGTAAATTTCATTTAGCGATTGTCGTAGCAGCAGCATTTCTGGCACAACCTGTTCTTGCTGATCAGGATATGTCAGATGACAGCAAACCTTGTGCCAGCATTGCAAAAGCCTGTATGGATGCCGGCTATTCACAAGGTTCTACTGATAAGCGTTTCTGGAAAGATTGCATGAAACCAGTCATTCTTGGTCAAAGCGTAAAAGATGTAAATATTGACAGCGATACCGTCAAAATGTGCCGAGCAGATAAAATTGCACAGATGAAAAAAGAACTGGAAGAATTGAAAAAAGCATTTTCAAGTAATACAAACGTTAAAAACAGTACAACCAGCACAACAACTACAACCAGTACTGACTAATTTATCTGACAATAAAAAACCCGCGGCATGATTTCATACCGCGGGTTTTTTTTATCTCTTTTATATCTATATATTCCAGACCAATTGGCCACCCAGTAAATCAATGGATGTATTTTGATGACCAGTTGCTGTCGCATCGGTAACTGGATTGACATCATGAATATGCACTGAAGGAACAAATACATGGCCGTACAGAAAATCCAGCGCTACTTGTTTGTTTACTGTATAGCGTGCGCCAATCTGTATGCCATATTTCGTGCCATCAGGGAAATTCACATCACGATATTGATCACGAGTAGGTGTCTGTTCGTATTTAAACGATGCTCTTAACATCAGACAGTCATTAATTTTGTAATGCGTACCCATACTCAAATCGAAGGTATCACGCATTTTTTGTGGAAGAATAACATCAGGAAGAATGCCGGTTGGGTCTAAGGCTGTTGGTGGTTCAATATAATTTCTTGCGTGATAATCCTGGATTGAACTCCATTGATCGTAGGCAATTGTTCCCATTAGTGCCCAGCATGGTGACATATCGTGATAAAGACTTAATGTGGTTGATGCTGGAAATGCGATTGGCAATTTGAAAGTATTGGTTTCAAAAAATCCACCGCCATCGAGTACAAAACTGCTATCACCACTCAAATGCATGTTCACTCTGGAATGATAATTCAAGCCAACACGCGTGGTATCGTCATATCGATACAAGAGACCAATGTGACCGCCAACACGCCAGTCATTTGCTGTAAAGCGTGAGCTGGAGTCAAACGAGGTACCAACCACTGGTGCCAATATACCTTCAGTACGTGAATGCGTTTTACTTTGCACAGAGAAATAATAAACATCAGGGCCAAGACCAACTGACCATTTCGGTGTGATCTGATATGCAATACTCGGTGAAATATCCAGTGTTTTGGTATAAACACGTGTGAGGTTATAACGTAGCATCGAACCTTCGCCATAATCTTCGGTGAAACCCCAGGCTGGTACCACACTTAAACCCAGGGCAAAACAATTATTGATTGGTATGGACATATGAAATGCGGGTAATACTGAATTTGGATGTGAACTTGCTGTACCCGTTTGATTGAAATTAAGTGCAGCGGCACTGACTGGTGTCAGAATGACAGGCGGATCGATAGGTACAGGAAATTCGTTCAGTGTGGAAGGAGCATTCACGGTGCCATGAAAAGTCGTTGGTGCATAAACATCAATGCCTGACATCACGACCTGCAAAGGCAGGGAAGTTAAACCCGCGGAGTTATACCAGTTTGTGCCTGCATCTTCTACGACTGCGGCTTCGCCTGCATCACCCAATACAGATGCGCTTTGAAATTCGAGTCGGTAACCAGCTGCATAAAGTTGCGAAGATAAAGCGAGAAATCCCAATGCACTTAATCTGAATAAGCGTTTACTGTTTTTCATATTCCCTTCCTTAGGTTAGTTAAACAGTTTCAACATTGACATTCGAAAACACAGGCATATTGGGATAATTTAGCAAAAGCTGAGTAAAATAACTAGCCTCGAGCGGTTTACTGAAGTAATACCCTTGTATGTAGTCACATCCTTTTGATTGCAGAAAACGTAATTGCTCTTCTGTTTCCACACCTTCAGCAAGACTTTTTACATTCATTTCCTTTGCCATGGCGAGAATGGCTGAAACAATCGTAATGCTATCGTTGCTACCAGGAATATCGCGCACGAAGGATTGATCTATTTTCAATTTATCAATTGAGAAACGCTTCAAATAACTGAGACCTGAATAACCTGTTCCAAAATCATCAACAGCAAGACCAATGCCAAGACGCGTAAACTCATTGATAATCCTCGTGATTTTCTCATCAAGAATAGCTGTTTCTGTGATTTCCAGTTCCAGATATCGCGCATCAAATTCCGTGACTTTTAATGCATCCAGTACTGTTTCAATAAAATTATCACTGGTTAACTGCTTGCCGGAAACATTGACTGCCACTTTCAGACCTGTAAATCCCATTTGTTGCCAGACACGTGTTTGACGACATGCTTCACGCAATACAAATGCACCGATGGGAACAATCAATCCTGTTTCTTCAGCAAGCGGGATAAAATTCACTGGCGAAATAAAACCATGCACAGGATGCGGCCAGCGTATCAATGCTTCGGAACCTGCGATACGACCCGTTTTAATATCAACTAACGGTTGATAATAAACTTGCAATTGATTCAGGTTGAGCGCCTGATGCAAATCATGTTCCAGCGCCAACTGTTTAGGTAATTGCGCATTGATTTCTGCACGGTAAAATTCAAAGCGATTGCCGCCAAATTGTTTTGCACTCAACATTGCCGCATCGGCATTCGCAAGCAATGTATCAGTATTATCACCATCCTTGGGATAAAAGCTGACACCAACACTGGCTGTTATTTTTACGCCACGATCGGCAAGATAAAATGGTTCATCCAGAATGGAAAAAAGTTGCTGTAATTTATTTTCGGCACCATCAATTTGCAGCGGTTCCATGAGAATATTAAATGTATCCTTGCGCGAAATCGTGATAACAAATTGTGTTTCACTGGGAAGACGTGAAGCCTGTTTGGATAAATTACGTAACCGGTTGGCAACTGATTGAATAATACTATCCCCTGCTTTTTGACCAAGACTATCGTTAATCATTTCCATGCGATTCAGCGAAAATGAAATTAATGCAAAATTCTTGCCACTTTCCCTGACTGTATTCATGGCAGCTTCTACATATTGTGGTAACAAACGCTGATTAGGCAGGTCTGTTAACACATCATGATTTGCCTGATAACTAACAAGATTATTTTCGAGTTTTAATTTGAGTGAATCTTTGAACCATTGCGTGCTGCGTAAATTGATGCCCATCATGAATAACATGTAAATCGTCGAATAAGCAGCAATAATATTATAAAAAATACCGCCTAAATAAAGACAGCAAATAATTAAAGGTACCAACATGATAATCAGCGTGCTGACACATAATTTGAATTGACCAATGGTACCTGTCGCATAACCTGTTGTTGCCAGAAACAATGCCATCAGCGCGAGATACTGACGCGCTGCATCCACTGGTAGCATATAAATAATTGGCACCCACGATAATGCACAACCTATCATCATGAGTGAATAAGAACGTTCCCATGTATCAAGGGTATATTGGGATTTAAATTTTCTGTAAACAAAAAATAAGCCAGTCAGCGAAAGCATCATTAAATTAAATGTAACCAGCCAGGAGTTTAGTAATAGAAAAGAAGTATAACGGTAATAATCAAGATAAATGGCAACACTTGCCACCATACCTGTAATTGTTCCGGGCAAACATCCCTGATAAAGATGCTCTACCAATTCTTCCTTGACCTGGCGGTCAATGAGCGATCTTTCCTCTGTAGAAATATGTTTGCGTTCATCAACAATATCCATAGAGGCCTTTTATGTATTCAAATAAGTGGGCGCATTCAAAAATCAGAAATATCTCTAGTTTTAAAATACGCCCGTCTTAATTAATATCTTTCCGTTGTCGTGTAGGAATTTGCGATCGATTCGAGTTTGACACCAGGTCGTATCGTTGCAATATAACTAGCTGCCGCACCCTCTACACCTTGAAACGGCATTGTACCATTGTCGAGAATGAATGTGTTATACGGAATACGATTGCATAATTTCAGTATCTTGAATTGCGAAGTCACTTTTTCGCTTAATTCATTGGTGAATTCCGCATAAGCATAATCAAATCCTTTTCGCGCTGCTGCTTCAACACATGCCATATCAATTTCTGTTGATAATCCCAGTCCTCGATATGCCTGATCGACAGCTGCAATCCAGATATGAAATACTTTGCCTTTTGCAAATTTCTTTCCCTGTGTAAATGGAGAAGATAATTCATCAAGCAAGGCAAACACTGGTTTTAATTTTGGATAATGTTGTTCGTGTGGAATAAAAGGATCAGCAAGGTCTTCACCAATTGCGCAAGCAATAATACGATTATGCCTGTCAATGGCAATCTTGCTTAAACCTTCCTTTACTGCTTTTTTAATCACTTCCTGTGCGAACGGTTCATAATCCTTGTAACTCACATGTAAATATTTTGTTACAGGTTCGCTATCACAAAATGCCTTGATAAATAATTCAGTAGCCGCTTTGGCATACTCTTCATTTAAAGTCTGAATCTTGTAATCTACTTTCATATCGACGTTTGACATGGCTTTCTCCTTCTCGTTTTTTAAATCCTTGATGAATTGATCAATCAATTTTTTTGTTACATTGGTCAATACACAAATCGTAGCATTCTCACCAGTTAGCATTAATTGATATTTTTTGGATAATTCTTTTGAAGGTTTTGGAAAGCTGACATTAAACTGAAATGGATATTTGACTCGCTCTGAACCATATAACTCCACCAGTCTTTTGTAAAGATAACTCGCGTGTTCAATATTTTCTTCCACCATGCGCGTTAATTTCTCCACACCTTTGTCCATGCCTAGCGCATGCAGGGCATTATAAAACATCAGCACATTCAACCCCGAACGTGAACCGGTGATTGTCACATCCACAATATTACCGACATACTCAATACTACGTTCGCTTTTTTCAAAAGCCTTATTAAAAAAATCCTTTTGCGCAAGAATAATGCCGCACGGTTGCGAAAGCCCTGGATATTTATGCGCAGAGACTGCGAGCGTATTCACACCAATGGCATCAAAATAATTTGCCACTTCACCAAAAGGTTTCAGTACGGGTAAAACAAAACCTGCTAATGCACCATCCATGTGTATGGTGAAATTGGGAATGCGCATGATACGTTTTAACATGGCGTTTATCTCTGGAACATTATCAATCGCACCGGTTATTGTCGTACCAATATTGGCAATAACAACCACGCCACTATAAGGATAAGCACCAACATGCAATAACAATTCCTTTTCGAGATCTTTCAGATCAATCGAGCCATCCTGATTGGCTTTGACCGGACGCACATTTAAACGTAATACTTCGGCAATTTTTGGAATGGAATAATGCGTATGTTCCTTGCAATAAAAAACAGTAGGTGTAATTAATTGCTGGGAAATATTTTTATTTTCAGTAATGATATTTTTGGCATCAATGATTTTTTGCAACTGATCAATGCGTTTTTGATAATCATTCAGAGGAATTTTGGCAAGATCCGCCTGTAATTCCTGTTCTTCCTTTTGCTTCAACTTAACAATATTATCTTTTTCAACCAGTGTTTCGATGGACTTATTGATCACATAACGTTTTGACCACCACAAGCTTGCAAAATTTCCTTCTGTGCCACCTGTTGTGACATAGCCACGCGCATCGTTCAATGGCAACCCATAATATCTTTCCAGAATGAGAAGAATTTCCCTTTCATGTTTTTTTACTTCCAGCAATGATGTTTCGGAATCCTTGAATGGATCACCAACATTATTCAGTAATACATTGGCAAGCGAACCAGGCTTAATACCTAATGATTGGTTATCGACAATACCAAGATAAGTCAGTAGCGAAACAGGATAACCGAGTTTATGCGCTGCAAGATTGTTTACGTAATGCAATAAGGATTTGAAATCATCAGTCTGATAATTATTATCATCATGGTTATCCCTGCCAAAAATCTTTTTCCACATAGACATATGTCCGCCATGTAGATGAGTTTTGAGGTTCACTATAATGCTCCATGGAAATTCATGGATATCTATATATACATTTTACTGCAATGCAATTTTAATGGATAGACACGATAAAATTATTACATTTGTTATCATGACGTTAAAAGAATGCAGCTTGCATTAAAGTGTGATCAGCCTCAAAATGATATATATCTGAACAAAAAAAATAATCTTGCAATTAATCAGGAGGATCAATGAAGCAGAAATATATGGCTGCATTGATTGTTGGATTAACGGGGATTTTTTATCTCACCCTGATGTTTTTTATTCCGAAAACATTCTCGTTTATCACCTTACTCACTATTCTATCATCAGCTGTTACATTGTATGCCATTTATAAAACCATCATTAAACGCGTAGAAAGATTAAATAAAAAAATTAGCAATATTGAAACAAAAAATTTATTTGCTGCACGCCTGAAAATAAATGGTTCAGATGAAGTGGCAAATATTGCCATCAATATTAATGCTATTCTCGATAAAATTCAGACGAGCAGTCGCGAACTGGAACACATGACTAATGAAGTCACGCAACAATTACGCGCAAAGAATATGAAACTCGAACATGAAATGACAGCCAAATCACGCAAGAAAATGGTGATTGATTATGAGTATCTCATGCAACTTGGCAGAAGTGATGAATTAACCGCATTACCAAA